>OBVH01000155.1_pt1 | contig 54848 bp, 38 predicted proteins | sample 1495001 | NCBI WGS metagenome assembly OBVH01 (sample SAMEA2579959, study PRJEB22360) | human gut metagenome
AATTAAGGAAATGTATCTAAAGGCTTACTATGGTGAATAATTTAAGATTTTAATTGTCACTAATTAAAACTTAGTTAACCAAGTAAACAACAAATAAATGTGCAAACTAAAGTAAAACTGATAATAGTTCTATTTTGTGTGTCTTTAATAGAATAACATTGTTGTCAGTTAGCTTTAGTTTTGTACTTGAATATTTTGGTTTTCGTAAACCAATAAATAAAAAGTCTAAAAGAAGAACAATCTCAGTAAATAAAGTATTCAATTAGATTATGAAATACAAAACCCCTCACAATCGTGAGGGGTTATTTTTGTGGAAAATTATTCAGTAATTGATTCAACAAATTAGGGTTTTTCAAAAAATAATAATAATTAGTCGCTGAACAATTAAACAGGGAAGAGAACAAGAAAAGCCACCCATAAAGGGTGGCTTAAATCATAAAAATCAGTTATAAAGTTTTAATTATATAATTATAAATTAAACTAACTCTATTTCTATTACTTAAAAATCACATCATAAGTAGGAAAAATTAAAATTACTTAGATAGTAATTCTTTAATTCTTCTAACTGCTTCGATAGTGTTTTCTCTATCACCAAATGAAGTTAGACGGAAGTAACCTTCACCGTTCTTACCAAAGCCTTCACCAGGTGTACCAACAACATTAGCATTTTCAAGTAGGTAATCAAAGAATTCCCAGCTACCCATACCGTTAGGGCATTTTAGCCAAATGTAAGGTGAGTTCTTACCACCTGTGTAGTAAATGCCTAGTTCGTCCATGGCTGAAGCGATAATCTTTGCATTTTCCTGATAGTAGCTAATGTTTTCCTTAAATTCTTTCTGACCTTCTTCAGAAAGAACTGCAGCAGCTGCACACTGTACAGGCCATGAAACACCATTAAACTTAGTAGCTTCTCTTCTGTACCATAGCTTGTAAATGTTCTTGCCATCTCTTTCAAGTTCCTTAGGAATGATTGTGTAACCACAACGAGTACCTGTGAAACCGGCAGTCTTTGATAGAGAACAAAGTTCAATAGCACAAGTTCTTGCACCTTCAATTGCAAAGATACTTCTTGGAGAGTCATCTGTGATAAATGCTTCATATGCTGCATCAAAGATGATAATTGCATCATTCTTGTTAGCATAGTCAACCCAAGTCTTTAGCTGGTCATATGAATAAGCTGAACCTGTTGGGTTGTTAGGAGAGCAAAGGTAGATAATGTCAGCCTTTACATCTTCGTTAGGCATAGCACAGAAACCATTAGATTCGTTAGAATCTGCATAGATAATCTTTCTACCTGCCATAATGTTACTGTCAACATATACAGGATATACAGGGTCAGTTACAAGAACTGTGTTGTCCTTATCGAAAATATCACCAATGTTACCTGAGTCAGACTTTGCACCATCTGTAATAAGAATTTCTGATGGGTCAACCTTTACACCAAATGTGTTGTAGTAGTCAGAAACAGCTTTTCTTACAAATTCATAACCTTCATAGTCAGGATAACCCTTGAAAGTTTCCTTGTTGCCTAGGTCGTCAGCACCTTTCTTAAGTGCTTCAACTGCAATCTTAGGTAGTGGTAGTGTAACATCACCGATACCTAGCTTAATAACCTTTTTGTCAGGGTTAGCACTACAATATTCATTAACTCTCTTTGCAATTTCAGCAAAAAGATAGTTAGGAACTAGATTGTCAAAATTTCTATTTACCTTCATTTTCTTCTGCTCCTTGATTAAAATTCATTTCTATGTTTAAGTGTAGTTAGTATAAACTAACTACACTTATTTTATCATTTATATATAATTTGTCAAGTTAATTATTCACCAAGAGAAGCCTTGATAAATTCTCTAAATACAGGGTGAGCGTTAGTTGGTCTTGACTTAAATTCAGGATGATACTGAACTGCAACAAAGAACTTGTTAGCAGGAATTTCTACAGCTTCTACAAGTAGTCCGTTAGGAGATGTACCTGAGATAACCATACCTGCCTTTTCAAATGCATCTCTGAATTCATTGTTGAATTCATAACGATGACGATGTCTTTCGGCAACTTCAGGCTTACCGTAACATTTGTCAAGCATTGAACCAGGCTTAACCTTACATGGATAAGCACCAAGACGCATTGTACCACCCTTAGTAACAACACCCATCTGTTCTTCCATAATGTCAATAACCTTGTGTTTGCTTTCAGGAGCAAATTCACCTGAGTTTGCATCTTCAAAACCAAGTACATTTCTTGCAAATTCCATAACTGCAACTTGCATACCTAGGCAGATACCAAGGTAAGGAATGTTGTTCTTACGAGCATATTCTGCTGCTTTAATCTTACCTTCAACACCACGCTGACCAAAGCCACCCGGTACTAGGATACCGTCAACATCACCTAGTAGGTCGTTTACTGTGTATTCTGTAATAAGTTCTGTATCAACCCACTTGATTTCTACAAAAGCCTTGTTTTCATAGCCGGCATGACGAAGTGCTTCTGCTACTGATAGATAAGCATCATGTAGCTGAACATACTTACCACATAGTGCAATTTTAACTGTCTTTTCTCTGGCATCAATGCGTTTAAGCATATCGTGCCATTCTTTCATATCGCCTTTTTCAGCCTTAATGTTAAGTTCTCTACAAACAACATCACAGAAGTTAGCTTTCTCTAGCATTAGTGGAGCTTTGTATAGAACAGGGATTGTGATATTTTCAATAACGCAATCAGGCTGAACATTACAGAACATAGCAATCTTTTTGAAGATTGATTGTTCTAGAGGCTTGTCACATCTTAGAACAATAATATCAGGGTTAATACCTAATGCTCTTAGTTCCTTAACAGAGTGCTGAGTTGGCTTACTCTTGTGTTCTTCACTACCTGCAATGTAAGGTACAAGACAAACATGGATGAAGATACTGTTTTCTCTGCCAACTTCAAGGCTAACCTGACGGATAGCTTCTAGGAATGGCTGGGATTCAATATCACCAACTGTACCACCGATTTCAGTGATAACAACATCAGCATCAGTATTCTTACCAACCTGATAAATAAAGTGCTTAATTTCGTTTGTAATGTGAGGGATAACCTGTACTGTTTCGCCTAGGTAGTCGCCTCTTCTTTCTTTTTCAAGAACATTTGAATATACCTTACCTGTTGTAAGGTTAGAAAACTTGTTAAGGTTTTCATCAATAAATCTTTCGTAGTGACCAAGGTCTAGGTCAGTTTCTGCACCATCTTCTGTAACATAAACTTCACCATGCTGATATGGGCTCATTGTACCAGGGTCAACATTAATGTATGGGTCAAGTTTTTGTGCTGCAACCTTAAGACCTCTTGATTTTAACAGACGACCCAGTGACGCTGCTGTAATACCCTTACCTAAACCTGATACAACACCACCAGTAACAAATATATACTTTGTTGGCATCTTGCTCATTTTTTTCCTCCTGAATAATCCTTATTAATTGGGAATTTTCATTTTTTATGTAATAGTTTTTTTTAAAATTAGTCAAAAAATAAATTTCTTTAAAAAACGAAAATGCCATTGCCGGTAAAATACCGACAATGACTATTTTCTTAAATTTTAATTAGACTTCAACAGTACCTTCAAATACCCTTTCAGCTTCACCTGTCATATATACTGTTTCATCAGTATAGTTAATTACAAGGTCGCCACCTTTTAGTTTAACAGTAATGTCGTCACCCTTGTTACAGAAGCCGTTTTCACAAGCTGCAACTGCAGCAGCACAAGCACCTGTACCACAAGCCCAAGTTTCACCTGAACCTCTTTCCCAAACTCTCATTTTGATTGTATGGTCATCAAGAACTTTTACAAATTCTGTATTTACTCTTTCAGGGAAGAGCTTATCATTTTCAAACTTAGGACCGATTTTATCCAGTTCAAGGTTATCAATGTCACCCTTAATAAATACTACACAGTGAGGGTTACCCATTGATACACAAGTGATGTTGTATTCCTCTCCATCAATAGTATATGGTTCGTTAACAATTTTATCCTTATCCATTTTTGCAGGGATTTCCTTAGGGTCAAGGATAGCTTTACCCATATCAACTCTTAGTGACTTAACTTCGCCATCAAGTGTATAAGCCTTTAGATGTTTAATACCTGAAAGAGTTTCAATGTCTAGCTTATCTTTCTTCTTAATATCAACCATACCATGGTCATATAGGAACTTACCAACACAACGGATACCGTTACCACACATTTTACCTTCTGAACCGTCAAGGTTGAAAATTCTCATTTTAGCATCAGCTTTGTCACTAGGACAAACTAGGATAATACCGTCACCACCAATACCAAAGTGTCTGTCAGAAAGTCTTACTGATAGAGCTTCAGGATTGTCAATTCTCTGGTCAAATGTACTAAAGTAAATGTAGTCATTACCTGTACCATGCATCTTAGTGAAGTTTAATTTCATCTTTTCATCCCTCATATCGTTAATGTCAACCAATTCTGTGCTTATCTGGCTGTACTTACTCTTTAGGCAATCTGCAAGTGCATTAGCAGTATCGATGGATGTTAGGCAAGGAATGTTTCTTTCAACAGTCTTTCTTCTGATTTTAACAGAATCTCTTTCAGGCTGTCTGCCCTTAGCTGATGTTGAAATTACATATTGAATCTTGCCACTTTCAATAAGTGTTAGTGTGTTGTCTCTCTTATCTTCGTGAATCTTCTTAACTGTAATTGCGTTAACACCGTATTCGTGAAGATAGTTAGCAGTACCTTCTGTAGCATAAATCTTAAAGCCTAGGTCTGCATACTTCTTAGCAACATCACCGATTTCACACTTATCGCTATTTCTAACGGTGATAAATACACCACCACCACGCTTCATCTTGTAACCTGCACCGATAAGACCCTTGTATAGAGCTTCTTCAAGTGTACTTGCAATACCAAGAACTTCACCGGTTGACTTCATTTCAGGACCAAGGTGGTTATCAACATTAATTAATTTTTCAAATGAGAATACAGGAACTTTAACTGCAACATAAGGGCTCTTCTTGTATAGACCTGTACCGTAACCCATATCCTTTAGCTTTTCGCCAAACATAGCTCTTGTAGCAAGGTCAACCATTGGAACACCGGTAACTTTACTAATGTAAGGAATTGTTCTTGATGAACGAGGGTTAACTTCAATAACATTTAGTTCGCCTTTATAAATTAGGTACTGAATATTTACAAGACCCTTAGTCTGTAGTGAAAGTGCTAGGTTTCTAGATGCATTAACAATTGTTTCTGTCATTTCATCAGAAATGTTCCATGCAGGATAAACAGCAATTGAGTCACCTGAGTGAACACCGGCTCTTTCAACATGTTCCATAATGCCCGGAATAAGAATGTCATCACCATCACAGATTGCATCTACTTCAAGTTCTGTACCCATCATATACTTATCAATAAGCACAGGGTTCTCTATATTTTGTGCAAGGATGATAGCCATATATTCCTTAACATCTGCCTCGTTAAAGGCAATAATCATATTTTGACCACCTAAAACATAAGATGGACGAAGAAGAACAGGATAGCCAATCTTCTTTGCAGTTTCAAGTGCCTCTTCACAGTTCATAACTGTAAAGCCCTTTGGACGGCTAATGTGATGTTCTTCAAGTAATTCATCAAATCTTTCTCTGTCTTCAGCCATATCAATTGCATCAGCTGATGTACCAAGAATTCTGATTCCATGATCAGAAAGATATTTTGTAAGTTTAATAGCTGTTTGACCACCAAAGGCAACAACTGCACCGATAGGCTTTTCTGTTTTAATGATACCCATTACATCTTCATTTGTAAGTGGTTCAAAGTAAAGTCTGTCAGCAGTATCAAAGTCAGTAGAAACTGTTTCAGGGTTGTTGTTAACAATAACAACATCATAACCGGCTTTCTTTAGTGACCATACACAGTGAACTGAAGAATAGTCAAATTCAATACCTTGACCGATTCTGATAGGACCTGAACCGAATACCATAACAGTTTCTTTGTTAGAGCCTTTTTCTTTAATAAATTCTTCAGCTTCATTTTCTTCATCAAATGTACTGTAGAAGTAAGGTGTTTCAGCATCAAATTCAGCAGCACATGTATCAACCATTTTGTAAACAGGTGTAGCAGAATACTTACATTCTTCACCTGTAAATGCTTCAATAGTTCTATCTAGGAAACCAAGTTTCTTAGCCTTAAAGTAAGTAGCTTCATCAATGTTACCTTCTTTAAGTTTATTTTCCATATCAACAAGGATAAGTAGCTTGTTTAAGAACCATTCGTCAATTAAAGTAATTTCGTGAATCTTGTCAACAGAAACACCTCTCTTAAGTGCTTCAAATACACAGAAAATTCGCTGGTCATCACAAACTGAAAGTCTGTCAACAACATTTTCGTCACTCATCTTAGCAAACTTCTTATCGTCAAGTGTATCGTGAGAAATTTCAGCACCACGAACTGCTTTCATAATAGCATGTTCAAATGTTGGTGCAATAGCCATAACTTCACCGGTAGCCTTCATCTGTGTACCAAGAGTTCTCTTAGCATAAACAAACTTATCAAATGGCCACTTAGGGAACTTAACAACTACATAGTCAAGTGCAGGTTCAAAACAAGCATATGTAGAACCTGTAACTGCATTCTTGATTTCACCAAGTGTGTAACCAATAGCAATCTTAGCAGCAACCTTGGCAATAGGATAACCTGTAGCCTTAGATGCTAGTGCTGATGAACGAGAAACTCTAGGGTTTACTTCGATAACAGCATATTCAAAGCTTTCTGGGTTTAGAGCAAACTGACAGTTACAACCACCCTCAACACCAAGAGCCTGAATAATATTTAGAGATGCTGAACGAAGCATCTGATATTCTTTATCTGCAAGTGTTACTGCAGGAGCGATAACAATAGAGTCACCTGTATGTACACCAACAGGGTCAAAGTTTTCCATTGAACAAACTGTAATTACATTACCGTCTGAGTCACGGATAACTTCAAATTCGATTTCTTTCCAACCGGCAATACACTTTTCAACAAGAACCTGTGTAATAGGGGAAAGCTCTAGACCGTTTGAAGTGATTTCTCTTAGTTCTTCTTCATTATCAACGATACCACCACCGGTACCACCAAGAGTAAATGCAGGACGGATGATTACAGGGTAGCCGATTTCATTGGCAAAATCAACTGCTGACTCAACATCATTAACAACACGGGAAGGGATAACCGGTTGACCGATAGCCTCCATTGTATCCTTAAACATCTGTCTGTCTTCAGCCTTATCAATAGTTTCTGGGTTAGCACCAAGTAGCTGAACACCGTTCTTTTCTAGGAAACCTTCCTTTGCAAGTTGCATAGAAAGTGTAAGACCTGTCTGACCACCTAGAGTAGAAATAAGACCGTCCGGCTTTTCTTTTTCAATAATTCTCTTAACAACCGGAAGAGTAAGTGGTTCAATATAAACCTTATCTGCCATAGCGTTGTCAGTCATAATAGTAGCAGGGTTTGAGTTTACAAGAATAACCTCAAGACCTTCTTCTTTCAAAGCACGACAAGCCTGAGTACCGGCATAGTCGAATTCAGCAGCCTGACCAATAACGATAGGACCTGAACCAATTACCATAACTCTCTTTAAATTTGGTTTAATAGGCATTTATATGCATCCTTTCATATATATTAAAGGGAAAAATAAACTTAATCCATCATACTAACAAACTTATCAAATAGAAATGCTGTATCCTGTGGACCACCACAAGCTTCAGGGTGGAATTGAACAGTAAATACCGGCATATCATTATAAGTGATACCTTCACAAGTACCATCATTACCGTTTACAAAGCTAACCTTTGCATTTTCAGGAATGCTATCGTTAACTACTGCATAACCATGGTTCTGGCTGGTGATATAAATTCTACCTGTTTCAGTATCTTTAGCAGGTTGGTTAGCACCTCTGTGACCATAGTGTAGCTTTTCTGTTGTTGCACCCTGAGAAAGTGCAAGTAGCTGATGGCCAAGACAGATACCGAATGTAGGAATCTTGTGTTCACATAACTTCTTTAGTTCAGCAATGATTTCAGTATTTTCTGTCGGGTCACCAGGGCCGTTACTTAGCATAATGCCGTCAGGATTCATAGCAACAATCTGTTCGCAAGTTGTACTTGCAGGAACAACTGTAACATCACAACCACGCTTTACTAATTCTCTTCTGATGTTATCCTTTGCACCAAAGTCCATAAGAACAACATTCTTCTTGTGTGTTTCACTTTCAAAAAGTTCTTCTTTGTCAGTTGTAACACTCTTAACTGCATCAGTAACTTTATAAGACTTTAGTTCTTCAATATCCTTGTCTAGATTATCAAGGCTATAAGTTAATTTGCAGTTCATAACACCGTATTCACGAACAATTCGTGTTAGGCGTCTTGTGTCTATATCGTAAAGACCCGGAACATCTGAGTCTTTTAAAAAGGTGTCAAGTACGCCCTCACAACGAAAATTGGAAGGTTCCTGACACCAGTTTCTAACAATATAAGCCTTTAAGGCCGGTTTTTTACTTTCAAAATCGGAAGGAATAACCCCATAGTTACCAATAAGAGGGAATGTCTGAATAACCACCTGACCAAAATAACTAGGGTCGGTGAGTGTTTCAAGATAACCTGTCATAGCTGTTGTAAAAACAAGTTCCCCTGTAGTTTCCTTTTTTGCTCCAAAGGATTTACCTTCAAAAACTTTTCCGTTTTCAAGGATTAGATATGCCTTTGACTCCATTAAAATTACATTCCTTTCATAAAGTTAGTTTTCATATGTCTTTAGAACTCTAAGAGCAACATCATACTTACTTTTACGCAAGTTCATTGCTTGTTTCTCAAGATAATGGTGTGCCTGACTTTCTGTCATACGCAAGTTTTGCATAAGAAGAATTTTAGCACGATTCACAAGTTTCATGGTTTCAACCTGTGTCTTTAACTTTGTATTTTCTTTGACTACTCTGTTCATTCTCTCCTTAAAACATTCAGAGAATAACAGATAATGGTGAAAAAGATGTTTGCTAATAGGTTTGGATATTACCATAATACCCTTTGATGTCATCATCTGAGCAACATTATTAGAGCTCTTAGAAGGTACAATAACAAGAATACTTGCTATTGTGGTTTTGCTGCAACTAATTGCAAATTCCAGTCCTGTTTCATTCTCCAAAGGAGTGTTAATAAGGATTAGGTCAAAATCATCATTTTCGATAAAGTCTTTTGCAATTTCGGAAGATTCGGCACTTACTACAGAGCCGAAGCCTTCTTCCTTTAATAGAGCTGTCAAAGCTTGGGTGTTGTTTAGTTTGGACACTACTATTGCCTTTTTCACATAAATCACTCACTATATTCTATACTATATTCTTAGTAAAGATATTGCATATAAGAATTATAACAAATTTTTTCTTCTAAAGAAAGACAAAAACCGAAAATTTTCTAAAAAAATAAACATTTTTTTCGCCTATATATAATGTATAGGGAAAATAGGTTAATTTTTGCGAATTGATTTGCCTTGAATTATCTAAAAAAATCACAAGAAAGGTATGTAAAGTCAGTTTCACACCGTTTTTCTATAAAAATATCTTTGTTTACAGAAAAATCTACGCAATAATTTACTGCTATTATTATATAGTGAATTTTCTATATTCGTCAAGGTGAAATTGCAACTTTTCTTTTGTTATCCGTCTTTTAAGTGCGTTTTTATATATTTTTTTACATTTTGTACAAGTATTTTGCAAGAAAATATAAAAATCTTGCAAATTCTTATAAATTAAAATAAATTCTCAAAATTCTATTGACAATGTCTGTGTATAGGGCTATAATGTGAACAACGAAACAGCAAAGGCGCTGCAGATTAAGAAACTCTTTATCTGCTGCGCCATTTTTGTTTTTAGTAAAAATTTTTATTAGGATAGGAGATTACTCACAATGGTAAATGTTCCAGAAATTTTCGGTAGTATGGTATTTAATGATGCTACAATGAAAGAAAGACTTCCAAAGGCTACATACAAAGCTTTAAAGAAGACAATTGATCTTGGTGAACCACTTGATATTTCAGTTGCCAATGTTGTTGCTAATGCAATGAAGGATTGGGCAGTTGAAAAAGGTTGTACTCACTACACTCACTGGTTCCAGCCAATGACAGGTGTTACAGCAGAAAAGCATGATAGCTTTATTGATCCTGTAGGTGACGGTACAGCTATTATGGAATTTGGTGGTAAGGAATTAGTAAAGGGCGAACCTGATGCTTCTTCATTCCCAAGTGGTGGTATCAGAGCTACTTTTGAAGCAAGAGGTTACACAGCATGGGACCCTACTTCACCAGCATTTATCAGAGATACTACATTATATATTCCTACAGCTTTCTGTTCTTACACAGGTGAAGCACTTGATAAGAAAACTCCACTGCTTCGTTCAATGGAAGTTCTTTCAAATGCAGCTTGCAGAACACTAAAGCTATTCGGTAAAGATGTTAAGAAGGTTACATCAACAGTTGGCCCTGAACAGGAATACTTCCTAGTTGATAAAGAATACTTTGATCAGAGAAAAGACCTTATCTTTACAGGTAGAACACTATTTGGTGCAGCTGCTCCAAAGGGTCAGGAACTTGATGACCATTACTTTGGTGCTTTAAAGACTAGAGTTAAGGACTTTATGGCAGACCTTGATGTTGAACTTTGGAAACTTGGTATTACATCAAAGACAAGACATAACGAAGTTGCTCCTGCTCAGCACGAAGTTGCTCCAATCTTTGGTACAACAAATATTGCTACTGACCACAACCAGTTAGTAATGGAAACACTTAAGAAAACTGCTGAAAAGCATGGTATGGTTTGCTTACTTCATGAAAAGCCATTTGCAGGTGTTAACGGTTCAGGTAAGCACAACAACTGGTCAATGTGTACAAATGATGGTGAAAACCTAATTAGCCCTGGTAAGAACCCAATCAACAATACACAGTTCCTATTTATTCTAGCAGCTATTATGAAGGGTGTTGATGAATATGCAGACCTTCTAAGAATTTCAGTTGCTTCTGCCGGTAATGACCACAGATTAGGTGCTAACGAAGCTCCTCCGGCTATCGTTTCAATGTTCCTAGGTGATGAACTTGAAGCAGTTGTTAAGTCTATTGTTGAAGACAAGGATTATGCAACTCCTGGTAAAGTTCCAATGCATCTTGGTGTTGATGTTCTTCCTGAATTTAAGAAGGATACAACAGATAGAAACAGAACATCACCTTTCGCATTTACAGGTAACCGTTTTGAATTTAGAATGTTAGGTTCAGCAGTCAACATTGCTTGTCCAAACATTATGATTAATACAATTATGGCTGAAGAACTAAATCAGTTCTGTGACGAAATCGAAAAGGCTGATAACAAGGATAAGGCTATTAAAGAACTTATCAAAAAGACATTTACAGACCATCAGAGAATTATCTTTAATGGTGATGGTTATTCTGATGAATGGCCTGTTGAAGCTGAAAAGAGAGGTCTACCAAACTACCGTTCACTTCCTGAAGCACTTGCTCACTTTGATGATCAGAAGAACATTGACCTATTTGTTAAGAACAATGTTCATGATGAAGTTGAAATCAAGGCTAGAAAGGTAATCACTCTTGAAGAATATGCAAAGACAATCAACATTGAAGCATTAACAATGCTAGAAATGGCAAAACAGGATATTCTTCCTGCAGTATCATCTTATGTTAAGGAACTAACAGATACAGCTCTTGCAAAGAAGGCTCTATCAGATGCAATTCCTACTTCTGTTGAAGAAGACCTAGTAACTACTCTATCTAATGACCTAGTATCATTCGTAGAAAAGATTGATACTCTATCAGAAGATGTAGTTAAGGGTAACGACATTGAAGATGCTCAGGAAAAGGCTAACTACTATCATGATGTTGTATTTGCAGCAATGAATGAACTAAGAGCAGTTAGTGATGAAATGGAAACAATTACATCAGCTGACTACTGGCCATATCCAACATATGATGAACTTCTATTTGGTGTTTGATAACACAACATATAACATTTATTAACATTCAATTTAACATTTAAAGATTTTTATTTAAAATTAAATATTAACCTTTAATCTTCAAAAACAGTATGCTCCTTGTGTCAGGAGCAGGGAGCATACTTTTTTATATCTATTCTTTTTTAACATTTAACATTTTTACTTGAGGAGATGAAGGAGATATGGATGCAAATTCTGTATTAGACATGGTGACAAGTACCTCTTTTGGTATTTGGTTTTTGATTGGTGCTGCGCTTGTATTCTTTATGCAAGCCGGCTTCGCAATGGTTGAGACTGGTTTTACCAGAGCTAAGAGTGCCGGTAATATCATTATGAAGAACCTTATGGACTTCTGTATCGGTTCTGTTGTATTTATGTTCTTAGGCTTCGGTCTTATGATGGCTCAAGACTACATTGCAGGTGTAATTGGTGCTCCTAACTTAGGAATTTTCACTAATTACAGTGGTTTTGATTATTCAAGCTTTGTATTCCAGTTAGTATTCTGTGCTACTGCTGCTACAATCGTTTCAGGTTCAATGGCAGAAAGAACAAAGTTTAGTGCTTATTGTATTTACTCAGCAGTTATTAGTGCTGTTGTTTATCCTATTGAAGCAGGTTGGGTTTGGAACTCAGCCGGTTGGCTACATCAGTTACAGTTTGTTGACTTTGCCGGTTCTGCTGTTATTCATACAGTTGGTGGTACAACTGCTCTTATCGGTGCTATCTTAGTTGGTCCTCGTATCGGTAAATATAGCAAGACAAAGAGTGGTAAGATTAAGTCAAATGCTATCCCAGGTCACTCACTAACACTTGGTGCACTTGGTGTATTCATTCTTTGGTTCGGTTGGTACGGCTTTAACGGTGCTGCTTGTACTTCAATCGAAAGCTTAGGTTCTGTATTCCTAACAACAACTGTTGCTACAGGTGCTGCTACAGTTTCTTGTATGATCTTTACTTGGATTAAAGACGGTAAGCCTGATGTTGGTATGTGTCTAAATGCATCCCTAGCAGGTCTGGTAGCTATCACAGCTCCTTGTGCTTCTGTTGATGCTCTTGGTGCATTTATCATCGGTATTGTTGCCGGTATCTTAGTTGATGTAGTTGTTGAACTACTTGATAAGAAACTACACATTGATGACCCTGTAGGTGCTGTTGGTGTTCATATGGCAAACGGTATTTGGGGTACTCTTGCAGTTGGTCTATTTGCAACAGGTAAGGGTGAAGGTGCTTTCGTAGATGGTTCTGCTTTAGCCGGTCTATTCTATGGTGGTGGCTTTAAGCTTCTAGGTATCCAGGCTTTAGGTATTTGTTGTATCGTTGCTTATGTTGTAGTAGCAATGACAATCGTATTCCAGATTATTAAACACACAATCGGTCTAAGAGTTTCTGCTGAAGATGAAATCATCGGTATGGATGTTGCTGAACATGGTCTATCATCAGCATATGCAGACTTTATGTCAACAACACCTGCTTACAATGGTGAAGTTGCAGAAGAAGTTGACCTTAAGGGTGTTAAGCCTGTTGACCTAACACTAGGTACAAAAGCTACAGGCAAATATACTCAGGTTTCAGTTATCTGTCCTGAAAACAAGTTTGGTGCTTTAAGAGATACAATGAACGCTATCGGTGTAACCGGTATGACAGTTACACAGGTTATGGGTTGTGGTGTTGAAAAAGGTCACCTAGGTAGATATAAGGGTGTTCCAACATCTATGAACCTATATCCAAAGGTAAAGGTAGATATTGTTGTTTCAACTGTTGACCCAGGTCTTGTAGTTGCAGCAGCTCAGAAGGCTATCGGTACTGAACATAGAGGTAGTGGTAAGATCTTTGTATCTGATGTTGAAGATGTTATGAGAGTTCGTACAGGTGAAACCGGTTACGATGCCCTTAACGACTAATTAATTTAGCTTACTAGTATAGTTCCTTCCTGAAGAACTTATACTTAGTTTTATACCTATCCTTTTTAGGAAAGCAGGTGTCATATGGCATCTGCTTTTCTCTTTTGTCTTTTTAAATTCGCTTGTTGGTTAAGATAATTCAGTTCTACAAATTATGGTTTTTCAATTTTGTTTGTGCGTTAAGATTAATTTGATAAACTAGGGTTGTCTTTTTAATTTTAATTGTGGGTAAAGGTAAATTTCTTTTTAGCTTTTATTGAGCATAAATGGAAATTTTCAAAAATATCATACCTGATATTATTACTAAAGTGTGGCTTACAGGTGTAGGGTCCAACATCGTTGGACCGAACAAATTAATCTCTTTATTGGCATATTGCCCTATGTAGATATTATGAATTTATAGTCTGTAAAGAGGACAAAAATCCCATAGGTATCACACTTTCATTACGGGCGAACAATTAAGTGAACATCAAAGAAAACGAGCCATAGGCGAAGTTTGATTTGCTAATGTGAACTTATGCAAAAGTTTTTTGTAAAAAAACTTTTGTAGTGAAGCCCCTACACCTGTGAGCCACAATACGATATATAAATTACTATTGTTTATGCTACAAAATATCGTTGTATTTTGAATTGTACAATCACATAGTTTACAGTTTATACAAGGACATAGTTTACACTTTTCATATTTAAACATCCCCACAAACTCTAATTTGTTTAATTGTTTTTAGAATAACACAATCAAAATTGAACCCCAAAAATTTGTTTGATTATTTTAACTCACAATTAGAATTGATAAATAAAAAAGCTAACTGATTTAGAATCAGTTAGCTAATGAGTTTAGAATATGTAATTAAAAATACAAGTTTATTAATTATATAAGTCTATTAATTGAAAATTATTTTAGTCTATAGAATCATCTGTTGAGGTATCGGCAGTTTTTTCTGTAGGCTTTTTCTTTTTTGTGTAATCACAGTAGAAGTCATCAACTTCACCAAGTGCCTTTTTCTTAATAACTCTACCGTTGCCAACCATAATGCCACCAACTAAAAATAGTAAAACCCCAATAATAACAGAGGCTCTGCCTAGTGAACCTACACCGGTAAATACTGTTGCAAAAACAATTAATCCCAGTATTACAAGTGCAGTACCAACAACAATAAGAGCATCATATGTATGATATTTATTTAGTATAAGTGTTTCTTTTTCGTCTTTCATAATGTCCTCCAAAAAGGTTTATAAATATAGTTTAACATTATTAGTGGTAAGTGTCAATAAATATAGAGTAATTGATTTCTAAATATAAACAAAGTTTTAGGGGAGAGAATTATATATAAAAAGGGACGAACTAAGTTCGCCCCTGAATAATTTAAATGTAAGTTAATACTAATAAATATTAGTCAAAGAACTTATCGTGAATTGCAGAAACAGCTCTGTCAGCATCTTTCTTAGCAATAAGAACAGATGTCTTAATTTCAGAAGTAGCAATCATCTGAATGTTAACATTGTTGTTGTAAAGTGCTTCAAACATCTTTGTAGCAACACCGGCATGGCTTTCCATACCTGCACCAACAATAGAAATCTTAGCAACATCCTTGTCAAGTGTTACTTCTTCAAAGCCTAGAGCATCTTTGTTGTCGTTTAGAGTGTCAACAGCTTCCTGACCCTTATCAGCAGCAACAGTAAATGCAATATCCTTTGTGCCTTCAGTACCAACAGACTGAAGAATAATGTCAACATTAATATCCTTTGCTGAAAGCTTTGAGAATACTTTGAAAGCAAAGCCTGGTTCGTTTGGAATACCCTTTATTGAAATTCTTGCAATGTCGCAGTCCTTAGCAACACCTGAAATAATCATTTTTTCCATCTTTGGTTTCTCCTTTACTATTGTACCTGGTTTATTAGTAAGACTTGAAAGTACTTCAAGTTCAATTCCATATTTTTTAGCCATTTCTACAGAACGGTTGTTTAGAACCTGTGCACCAAGAGTTGCAAGTTCTAGCATTTCGTCATAAGAAATTTCCTTTAGCTTAATTGCGTTTTTAACTTTTCTAGGGTCAGCTGTGAATACACCTTCAACATCTGTGAAAATCTGACATAGGTCAGCGTGTAGAGAAGCTGCAATAGCAACTGCAGATGTGTCACTACCACCTCTACCTAGAGTTGTTAGGTCTTCGTGACGGTTAATACCCTGGAAGCCGGCAACAACAACAACCTTGTGTTGGTCAAGTTCCTGACGAATTCTCTGACCATCAACATTCTTAATTCTGGCTGATGTGTGTGCTGATGTTGTTTGGAAACCTGCCTGCCAGCCTAGTAGTGAAATTGCCGGTACACCAAGCTTTTCACAAGCCATAGCAAGTAGTGAAATTGAAATCTGCTCACCTGAAGCAAGTAGCATATCTCTTTCTCTCTTGTTAGCCTCTGGGTTGATTTCCATTTGCTTTGCAATGAGGTCATCTGTTGTATCACCTTGAGCAGATACTACAACTACAACGTCATTACCCTTTTTGTAAGTGTCTGTTACAATCTTTGCAACATTAAACACTCTTTCGGCATCGGCTACTGATGAGCCACCGAACTTTTGTACTATAAGTGCCATTTCCTATCTCCTTATTTTCCACCTAAGTGAATTTTTATATAGATTTAAAATGATAAACTAATTAATTATAGGTTGCCAATTCTAATAGCAGAAAGAACCTTTTCACCATTTTCGTTAAGCTTAGCAATCTTTTCTTCAATTTCACCAAACTTATATTCCTGTGTCATAAGAACTGTGTTGCCATCAGCCTTCATAATTTCTGAATCAGGGAATAGGCTTTGTGCCATTTCACCCTTACCGGCAACTCTTATGTACATTGCTGTCTTACTATCTTTATATGAAGCAACCTGACTTTCGTCACTATCTGTCCAGAAAATTCTCTTTCTAGCCTTTAGGTGCTTTGCACAGTCAACAACATCGGCTACAACTGCTGATGCAGTAGGTAACTTACCGGCACCCTTACCGTAGAACATTACATCACCTGTACAGTCACCCTTAACTAAGATACCGTTAAATACATCGTTAATGTCTGATAGGATACAATCCTTTGAAAGTAGCATTGGAGCAACAAGAATGTCTAGCTTGCCATCTTCTGTTTTCTTAACATCACCGATTAATTTGATAACATAGTTTAGGCTATCGGCATACTTAACATCATCAAGTGTGATTTCTGAAATGCCCTTTGTGTAAACATTGTCAGGATAAATGTGTTTACCAAATGCAAGAGAAGCAAGAATACAAATCTTTCTACAAGCATCATGACCTTCAATATCAGCTTCAGGATTTCTTTCGGCATAACCTAAGTCTTGAGCTAACTTAAGAGCATCTGAGAAATCCATATTATCGTTAATCATCTTACCAAAGATGAAGTTTGTTGTACCGTTTAAGATACCGGCAATTTCGTCAACTTCATTTGCTACTAAGCACTGTGAAAGTGGTCTGATAATTGGAATACCACCACCAACTGATGCTTCAAATAAGAAGTTAGCATTGTTTTCCTTTGCTACTGCAAGAAGTTCTGCTCCATGCTTAGCAACAAGTTCTTTGTTAGATGTTACAACGCTTTTACCTGCCTGTAAGCATCTCTTAACAAAGTCATATGCAGGGTTTGTACCACCCATAACTTCAACAACAACTCTTACTTCAATGTCATTTACAATGTCCTCAAAGTTCTTTGTAAATCTGTCTGCCAGTGGGCTGTCAGGAAATTCTCTTAAGTCAAGAATATGCTTAACATAAAGTTCCTCACCAACTGCTTTGAAAAGTTTCTGTTTGTGTGTTGTCAGAATTTCTGCTACACCTGAGCCAACTGTACCGTGACCCATAATTGCTACTGAAATCATATCTGTACCTCTCTTGTATATTTATCTTGTTTTGTAAAATCTTAGTTAGTTTGCAGCTCTTGTAGTTGCTACCGGTTCATTGTCGTTATTCTCGGCAGGCTTTGTTTCAGGAGCTTTAGTTTCAGGTGCTTTAGTTTGTTGATTTTCCTGTGAAGCAGGTTCATTTTCTCCACCACTTTCGGTTGCACCCTGAGTTGTTGCGTCATAGTTATTATAATCGTTATTATCGTTATAAGCTGTTGTGTAGTTGTTATAGTCAGTGTAGTTATTGTTGTTGTAACTATCATTGCTATAAGTGTCATCATTGTTGTAGTAAACTGTACCACTGTGGTCACCGTAACAATAGTCAGGCTTCTTATCCTTAAAGTAATAACCTGTTCTTGTGTTTGAACAATATGATGAAGCTAGTAGACCGGAATCTACACAATAAGAAATTTCTTCCATATCAGCAGGGAAGTTGTAAGACTTTTTCTTTTTACCCTTTAGATACTTTGACATAACTGTCTGAAAGTTCTTTGCTGCGATAGATGTATCCGGGTTAGTTGCCGGTGTATCAAAACCTGTCCATACTGCAAGTGTTGCATATGGAGAACAACCACAGAACCAGCTATCCTTATCATCATTAGTTGTACCTGTTTTACCGATAATATCCCAACCGTCAATTCTGGCATTATATGCCTGAGTGTTGTGGGAAGTAGTAACGTTAAAGTGAAGTTCTCTGTTCATAATGGCAGCAGTTTCATCAGAGTATGCTTGTTTTGGCATTTGGTCTCTCTTGTCAATAACAATCTTGCCGTCATTATCAGTTACATAGTAGTAAGTGTATGGTTCATAATACTGACCACCATTGCCAAGGTACTGATAGGCAGCTGCCATTTCTCTGGCAGTAACACCACCTGTCATACCACCGATAGACAATGCACCAACTTCTTTACCGTCTTGTTCATCAAGATGTGTAAAGCCCATTAGCTGAGTAACCTGCTTATATGCAGCAGCAGGTGTGATTTTGTCCATAACCTGAGCAGCTGTTGCGTTTGAAGAAATTTCGATAGCATCCGGAAGCGACATTGTACCTTTGTAACCGTAATACCAGTTGGTAGGACCTGCCTCGGCATATCCGTCTGTACCAACCTTATAGTCATCTAGTGGTTCGTCTTCTACCAGTGAACCATAAGTTAGAACATTGTGTTCAATAGCATAAGGATAAACAACTACCGGCTTAATAGAAGAACCGGGTTGTAGTGCAGCAGATGTAGCTCTGTCAAAAAGATTGTTACTTGTTTTCTTTAGGGAAGAACCGGTAGTAGCAACAACTCTACCGTCATATTCCATAAGAGTCATAGCAGTCTGTAGTCCTGTAACATCATTTTCTGTGTTAACACTTCTACCAACCTTTTCAATATATTTCTGCATCTTAGCATCCATAGCACAATAAATCTTTAGGCCTTGTGTTGAGATCATTCTTTGTGCAACATCTTCAGAAATATCATTCTGCTTCGCTAAATCCTTCTTAAGGTCATTCATAAGTTCTTCAATATACCAGTTCTGAACATAGATTTCTTCTTTTTCTTTCTTCTGGTTATATCCGACGAACTTCATATTCTTGGATTCTTTCATTGCGTCTTCATATTCTTTTTTTGTTATCTTACCTTGTTTGTACATTTCCTTGATAACAATTTCTCTACGCTTCTTGTTGTTTTCAGGGTAGATAAGTGGGTTCCATTGGCTAGGGTTCTGTGTGATACCAGCAATAGCAGCACACTGAGCAATAGAACACTTCTGAATATCTTGACCAAAATAAAGCTGAGATGCAGCCTGAACGCCTTGACAGTTGTTACCGAAGTTTACAACATTTAGGTAGGCCTCAAGAATCTGGTCCTTAGTGTATTCCTTTTCAACATTTAAAGCTCTGAAGATTTCTCTAATCTTACGATTTAGGGAAACCTGATTGTCATCAGTAAGGTTCTTGATTAACTGCTGAGTGATTGTTGAACCACCATAGCTACTTGAACCTGATGAAAGGGAAAGTATAGCACCGGCAGTTCTCTGCCAGTCAACACCATGGTGTTCATAGAAACGCTTGTCCTCGATTGCAACCATAGCGTCTTTCATATGCTGAGGAATGTCCTTAAAGTCAACCCATACTCTGTTTTCTGTGTCGTAAATGGATTGATATTCCTTAAACTCACCATCATCGTTTTGTACATAAATGTGGCTGGTTAGGTTTAGACTTGCAGCAACTAGGTCAATGCCTGTTGGTTCAGAGGCAATGCCAAAAATATATACCCCTAGGCTGATACCTACAGCAACAATAGCACATACGAAAACCATAAAAATGGTGAATATAGCTTTTCCAATACCTGAAAATACTACTTTACTAGTTCCTTTTTTGTCGTGTTCGATTACACTTCTACCAGAAGGTTTTTTAGTACTCATCTTACTGATATCAGTTTCTCTCAAACCGACCACCTCCTTTTTAAGGCAATATTCTGTTTTATTTGTAATTTTATTATGTACTTTATCTACATTATAATTTTTCAATATATATGTAAAACATAACAGATAACATTGTACCATATTATCATACAAAAATAAACCTATTTTTTACTTTTTCTTTATATGTGCAAAAAAAATCTTTTAATATATGAATATTCGTATATTTTTATGAAAAAATAATTCCTTGAAGGAATATTTTTCTAATTATGTGAAAGGAAGTTGAACATATGAAGGAATATGTAGCTATTATCCTAACCGGATGTATTCTCTTTGCATCGGTTTTTGTGTCAGCAAATTTTGAACTTAAGGAGGAAGAATTTGCTCAAACTTTAAGTCAGCAAAAGGCTACTGCATCAGAAATTTATTATGTGAAAAATTACAAAGGTTATGTTTCGGTTTTTAAGAAAAATGAAAAATCTCCAATGATAAAAACAGATACTCTTGTTAGTTCTTTGCCTTATGATGACCAAGATAAATTAAAAGAGGGAATAGAGGTTAAGGGAGATACTTCTCTGAGAAAATGTTTGGAAGATTTTTGTAGTTAGCTTTAGTTGAGTGTGAAAACAGTTTTTTAAAATAAAGTATATGCAAAAACGGTTAATTAATAGACAAAAATATATAATTATGATTAATAATATACAAAATTTTAAGTTATAAAAACCTTTTAATTATGAACTATAAGAGGAAAAACAAGGGTGCAGTTCATTGACAATAAGGCTTTTTTATAGTACAATAACAAAGATTGGAGAATTGTGCCCTTTTGCAATTTTGCAAAAAGGTTTATCTACTAAAACTACCTATTTTCTAGGTTGCGTAAATTGGAGGTACATAATGATTGATACTGTCATTAATAAAGAATTAGGTATTCAATACCCTATTTTTCAAGGTGGTATGGCTTGGGTTGCTGATGCTTCTTTAGCTTCAGGTGTTTCAAATGCCGGTGGCCTTGGTATTATCGCTGCTATGAATTCTAACGGAGAACAACTTCGTGCAGAAATTAAGAAATGTAAAGAAATGACTGACAAACCTTTCGGTGTAAACATTATGATGATGTCACCATTCGTTGATGAAGTAGCAAAGGTTGTTGTTGAAGAAGGAGTAAAGGTTGTTACAACAGGTGCCGGTACTCCTACAAAATATATGCCAATGTGGACTGAAGCAGGTATTAAGGTTATCCCTGTAGTTGCTTCTGTTGCACTTGCAAGAATGGTTGAAAAGCGTGGTGCTTTTGCAGTCATTGCCGAAGGTGGCGAAAGTGGTGGTCATGTTGGTGACTTAACTACAATGGCTCTTGTACCTCAGGTTGTAGATGCAGTTAATATTCCGGTTATTGCAGCCGGTGGTATTGCTGACGGCAGACAGATTGCTGCTGCATTTATGTTAGGTGCTAAGGGTGTACAGGTTGGTACAAGGTTCTTAGTATGTGATGAATGTACTATCGCTCATGAATATAAAGAAAAGGTCCTAAAGGCTAAGGATATTGACACTGTTGTTACAGGTAAGCGTCTGGGTCATCCTGTTCGTTCAATCAGAAATAGCTTTACTAAGGAATATCAGGCTTGTGAATATGACCGTACAAATTGTGATGATGAAAAGCTTGAAAGTATGGGTACAGGTAAGCTAAGACTTGCAGCTCGTGAAGGTGATGTAAAGAACGGTACTGTACTAGCCGGTCAGGTTGCTGCTATGGTTAAGAAAGAACAACCTGCTAAGGAAATTATTGAAGAAATGTTTACTCAAGCTGAGGAAACACTAAAGGGAGCTACACAATGGGTAAAATAGCATTAGTATTCTCAGGTCAGGGTGCACAGTATCCCGGCATGGGTAAAGAATTATATGATTGTTCTCCTGCTGCTAAGGCAGTTTATGATATGGCTGACTCTATCAGAGAGGGTACAAGCAATCAGTGCTTTAACGGTACAAAGGAAGAACTTTCTGTTACAGTAAACACTCAGCCTACAGTTTTTACTGCCGATCTTGCTGCTGCTGAGGCAGTTAAGGAAAAAGGCATTAAGATTGATTATGTTGCAGGTTTCTCATTAGGTGAAATTGCAGCACTTGGCTTTAGTGGAATTATGAGTTACGAAGATGCTTTCAAACTTGTTTGTAAGAGAGCAGAATTAATGGATAAAGCAGCAAATGAAACTCCCGGTGCTATGGTTGCAGTTATGAAGCTAACACCTGAAAGAATAGAAGAAATTGCTTCTGAATTTGATGAATGTTGGCCTGTTAACTACAACTCACCGGCACAGACAGTTGTTGCTATGAACAAAGATAACCTTGAAGCTTTTTGTGAAAAGATTAAAAGTGAAAAAGGTAGAGCAGTACCTCTAGCAGTAAGTGGTGCATTCCACTCACCTTATATGGCTAAGGCAGCTGAAGGTCTTGGTGAATATTTAGCAGATATGACACTAAATGAACCAACTATTCCACTTTATGCAAACTATACAGCAGAAGAATATAGTGGGGATTATAAGTCACTTATTACTAATCAGTGTAAGAACCCTGTAAAGTGGCAGAAAACAGTAGAGAATTTAATTGCAAATGGTGTTGACACATTTATTGAAGTTGGTGTTGGCAAGACTCTAACAGGTCTAATTAAGAAAATTGACAGAAATGTTACTGCAATTAAGGTTGAAAATAAAGAAGATTTAGATGCACTAAATGTGTAAGAAAAAGGAGAAGTTTATGAAGTTAGAAGGTAAGATTGCTCTTGTAACAGGTGGTTCAAGAGGTATCGGTTTTGCTACTTGTAAGAAGTTAGCAAGTGAAGGTGCAACAATTATTATTACTGATATTTGTGACGAAGAAAAGGCAGCTCCTGCTATTAAAGAATTAGAAGATATGGGAGCAAAGGCAAAGTTCTATAAGAGTGATGTTTCAAACTTTGAATCAGCACAGGAAACTGTTAATGCAGTTATTAAGGACTTTGGTGGTCTTGATATTCTGGTTAATAATGCCGGTATTGTTCGTGATATGCTTATGGTTAAGATGACAGAAGCTGATTTTGATGCAGTTATCAATGTTAACCTAAAGGGTACTTACAATATGATGAAAGCAACTTATAAGCACTTTATGAAGCAGAGAAGTGGTAGAATTATTTCTCTTGCATCAGTTGTTGGTATTATGGGTAATGCAGGTCAGGCTAACTATTCAGCATCAAAGGCAGGTATCATCGGTCTAACAAAGTCAGTTGCAAAGGAATTAGGTGGCAGAAATGTTACAGTTAATGCTATCGCTCCTGGTTATATTGCCACAGATATGACAGATCAGCTTTCTGATAAGGCAAAGGATATGATTTCAAGTGGTATCCCAATGAAGAGAGCCGGTTCTCCTGAAGATGTTGCAAATGCAATTTGTTTCCTAGCTTCTGATGATGCTTCATATATTACAGGTGAAGTTCTAAGAGTTGACGGTGGTATGGCAATGTAATTTGCCTTAAATTTACGAAGAAAGGTAGCTAATATGAGAAGAGTAGTAGTAACTGGTATTGGAGCAGTGACTCCGGTAGGTAATGATATGAAGACAACTTGGGACAACCTTGTAAACGGTGTTTCAGGTATTGACTTTATTCCTGAAGAACGCTTTAGTACAGAAGGTCTAAAGGTTAAGATTGCTGGTTTAGTTAAAAATTTCGAACCAACAAAGTATTTTGAAAAGAAAGATTTAAGAAAGAACGATTTATATACACAGTATGCAGTTGCAGCAGCAACTGAAGCTGTAGAAGACAGTGACATCCTAGGTAAGATTGAAGAAGATAACTTTGGTGTTTATGTAGGTGCCGGTATCGGTGGCCTTGATAGTTTCTATAAGAACTCTATCAATATGGAAAAGTTTGGTGCAAGAAAGGTTAGCCCATTCTTTATTCCAATGATGATTGGTAATATGGCATCAGGTACAATCGCTATTAAGTTCAAGGCAAAAGGTCCTTGTGTGCCAATCGTAACTGCTTGTGCAACAGGTGCAAACTCAATCGGTGAAGCTTTCCATGCTATCAGAGATGGCTACTGTGATGCAATTATTACAGGTGGTGCAGAAGCAGCAGTTTCTCCACTATCAATTGCCGGTTTCCAAAACTGTAAGGCACTTACAACAAGAAATGACCCAAAGACTGCTTCTATCCCATTTGACAAGAACCGTGATGGCTTTGTTATGGGTGAAGGTGGCGCTTGTATGATTCTTGAAGAATATGAACACGCTAAGGCTCGTGGTGCTAAGATTTATGCTGAAATTGCCGGTTACGGTAACACTTGTGATGCTCACCATATTACTGCTCCTGATGCAACTGCCGAAACTCCTGCAAAGGCAATTAAGGTAGCTATGAAGGAAGCTAATGTTACAGGTGACGAAGAATGGTATTGGAATGCTCACGGTACATCAACTCACCTAAATGATGTAACAGAAACAAAGGCTATCAAGAAGGCTCTTGGTGAAAATGCTTACAGAGTAAATGTTTCTTCAACAAAGTCAATGACAGGTCACCTATTTGGTGCTACCGGTGCATTAGAAGCTATTGTTTGTACACTTGCTCTAAAGAATGGCATTATCCCACCAACAATCGGCTACACAGAAAAAGATGAAGAATGTGACCTTAACTACACACCTAACAAGGCAGTTAAGAGAGATGTAAATGTTGCAGCATCTACTAACCTTGGCTTTGGTGGTCACAATGCTTGCCTAATCTTCAAGAAGTTTATGGAGGACTAAAATGGAAGTTTTTAAACTAAAGAAGTATGACCTTGATGATGTTAAAAGATTAATTGAACTTGCTAATAAGAACGATTTAAGTGTTCTTGAAATAGAAACAAAAAAGGGCAGAAGAATTCGTATTGAAAAGAATAAGCCTGTTGCTCCTGCAGTAGCTTTTAATGCTACTGCCCCAACACCTACTGTTGCACCTGCTCCTGTAGTAGAAACTGCACCTGTACAGCAGTCTGCTCCGGCTCCTGCACCTACAACTGCTCCTCAGCCTACAGGCAAAACAATTAAAGCACCTATGGTTGGTGTTTTCTATAAGGCAGCATCTCCTGAAGCTGAACCATATGTAACCGTTGGTAAGACAGTTAAAAAGGGTGATACAGTTTGTATCATTGAAGCTATGAAGCTAATGAACGAAATTCAGGCAGAAGAAGATGGCACTATTAAGGAAATCCTTGTTAAAGATGGTGACATTATCGAATACGGTCAGCCACTTTTCGTTATTGAATAATTTTACATAAAAAATTTGTATGGGCGAACATTGTTCGCCCCATTATGCATTAATATGTAAAAATAAATTACAACTAAAGAAAGGTAATTTAAAATGAATCAAGAAGAAATTAAGCAGATTTTACCTCATAGAGATAATATGCTACTTGTTGAAAGAGCAGAATTAACAGGTGAAAATGAGGCAAAAGGTTATTATACAATTAAAGGTGACGAATTTTTCTTAAAAGGTCACTTTCCGGGTAACCCTGTTGTTCCCGGTGTTATTCTTTGTGAAATGATGGGACAGGCCAGTTGTGTACTTCTTGCTGATAAGGTAAAAGGTGGCACACCTTACTTTACAAAGTTAGATGGTGTTAAGTTTAAGAAACCTGTTCTACCCGGTGACACATTGGAAACTGTTGCTACAGTTACAAGAGTAAGAGCACCATTCTATTTTATTAGTACAAAGGGTTATGTAAACGGCAAACTTCATGTTCAGGCAGAAATGTCATTTGCTGTAAAGTAAAACTCCTAGAGGATTGGAGATTTAAAAATGTTTTCAAAAATTTTAATTGCAAACCGTGGTGAAATTGCAGTAAGAATTATCAGAGCTTGTAGAGAAATGGGTATCAGCACAGTTGCTATTTATAGTGAAGCTGATAAGGATGCCCTTCATGTATCATTAGCTGATGAGGCTTATTGTGTAGGTCCTGCTCAGGTAGGGGATAGTTACTTAAATATGCTTAATATTTTAACAATAGCTGTTTCTTCCGGTGCTCAGGCTATTCACCCAGGATACGGACTTCTTTCTGAAAATGCAAAGTTTGTTTCTCTTTGCGAAAAGTGTAACATTACTTTCATTGGTCCATCTTCTCAGATGATTGAGGACCTTGGTGACAAGGATAAAGCAAGAAAAACAATGCAAAAAGCCGGTGTACCTGTTACTCCCGGTACAGAAGTTATTGAAGATGAAAATGAAGCTAAAGCAGCTGCCGGTAAGATTGGCTACCCAATTCTTATTAAAGCTCGTTCCGGTGGTGGTGGTAGAGGTATCCGTCTTGTTGAAAAAGAAGAGGATTTCCTAAATGCTTTCAGAAGTGCATCAAGTGAAGCCAAAAGTGCATTTGGTGACAGTGGTTGCTACATAGAAAAATTTCTAAAACCGGTTAAGCATATTGAAATGCAGTTGCTTTGTGATAAGCACGGCAATGTTCTATGCCTTGGTGAAAGAGAATGTTCTGTTCAGAGAAAGAACCAAAAGTTAATTGAAGAAAGTCCTAGCCCATCAATTACTCCTAAAATCAGAGCAAAAATGATGGATGCTGCTACTAAGGCTGCTAAGGCAGTAAACTACAATTCAGTCGGTACAGTAGAATTTCTACTTGATAAGAACAAGAACTTCTACTTTATGGAAATGAATACTCGTTTACAGGTTGAACACGGTGTTACAGAAATGGTAACAGGTCTTGACTTAGTACAGTGGCAGATTAGAGTTGCTGCCGGTTGTAAGCTTGATAAAACTCAGGATCAGATTTTCTTCCATGGTCACGCCATTGAATGTAGAATTAATGCAGAAAATCCTGACAAGGATTTCCGTCCATCTTGTGGTAAGATTACAAAGCTACATATTCCGGGTGGTTCATTTGTTCGTTTTGATACTGCTATTTATCAGGATTATGTTATTCCACCATTCTATGACAGTATGGTGGGTAAGGTTATTGTTCAAGGCAGAACTCGTGATCTTGCTATCAGAAAGATGAAGATGGCACTTTCTGAACTTTCAATCAGTGGTATTGACCACAACAGAAACCTACAGATTGAAATTCTTTCTGCTAAAGAATTTATTGATGGTTCTTATACAACTGATTTTATTGAAGAATTTGAGAAGAGAAGAAAAAAGTAATTGTATCAAAGTGAAAATCGTGTTATAATGTACTTATATAGTTTTTACGAATAATTTACGAAATGGGTGATTATGTTGGATTTATTTACTTTTTTAAAACCAAAGAATGAACTTGAGGGTTCTAACCAATCAAATAACTCAGTGCCATTTGTTCCTGATTCAATGTGGGTAAAGTGTCCTGCTTGTAACAATATGCTTTTGGCAAGTGATTTGAAAGAAAACCTTAGTGTTTGCAGTAAATGTAATCATCACTTTAGAATGACTGCTAGGGAAAGAATTAAGATTGTTGCCGACAAGGGTACTTTCGTTGAAATGGATAAGGATATGGAAAGTACAGATATTCTTAATTTTCCTAACTACAAAGAAAAACTAAGAATTGCTAAAGAAAAAAGTAATGAAAAAGAAAATGTAATCACAGGTACTTGTAAAATCGGTGGCAATGATACTGCAATTTGTGTTATGTCATCAGACTTTATGATGGGTTCTATGGGTACTGTTACCGGTGAAAAGATTACAAGAGCTATTGAGTATGCTACAGACAATAGACTACCTATTGTTATTTTCACAGTTTCAGGTGGTGCAAGAATGCAGGAAGGTGTGTTGTCACTAATGCAGATGGCAAAGACTTCCGGTGCAGTAAAGCGTCACAGTGATGCAGGGCTTCTATATATTACTGTTCTAACTGACCCAACAACAGGTGGTGTTACTGCTTCATTTGCTATGGAGGGTGACATTATCCTTGCTGAGCCAAAGGCTCTTGTTGGATTTGCAGGACAGAGAGTTGTTGAACAAACAACCCATACTAAACTTCCTAAGGGTTTCCAAAGATCAGAATTCTTACTTGAAAAAGGTTTTGTAGATTCTGTTGTACAGAGAAAAGATATGAAGAAAACTCTTGCTTATCTTCTTTCTATTCACAATCCTAACAAGGAGGTTCAAGAATAATGAATGCTTATGATAAGGTGATGGCAGCCAGAGACTCTAAGAGATTAACTGCCGTTGATTATATTAACAAAATGTTCGGTTCATCATTTATTGAAATGCATGGTGACAGAAGATTTGGTGATGATAAGGCTATTGTTGGTGGTTTAGCAATGCTTTATGACCAGCCTATCACAGTTATCGGTATTGAAAAAGGTAGAAATACTAAGGAAAGAATGAACCGTAACTTTGGTTCTGCTAACCCAGAGGGTTACAGAAAAGCATTAAGACTTATGAAACAGGCTGAAAAGTTCCACAGACCTGTATTTTGCTTAGTTGATACAAGTGGTGCTTATCCCGGTATCGGTGCTGAGGAGAGAGGTCAAGGTCTTGCTATTGCTGAAAACCTTATGGAAATGATGACACTAAGGACACCTGTGCTTTCCATTATTATCGGTGAGGGTGGTTCAGGTGGTGCTTTGGCACTGGCAGTTGCTGATGAAGTTTGGATGCTTGAAGATAGTATTTATTCAGTAATTTCACCTGAGGGTTGTGCATCAATTCTATGGAAAGATAGTTCAAAAGCACCTGAGGCTTCTAACTGCTTAAAGTTAACTTCTCACGATTTGTTTGACCTAGGTGTTATTGAAAGAATTATTCGTGAACCTGTTGATAGTGATGATAGAAAAATGTTTGAGGGACTAAAAATGCTGGTTGCCAGAACATTTGAGAAAAATATGGCTGTTGACACAGATAAACTTATTGATACAAGATATGCTCGTTTCCGTAAGTTTGGCAAGAAAGATTAATTTCTAAATATATAAATTATGGCTTTCATTACATTGTAGTGAAAGCCTTTTTGTTATAGAAATTTAATATAGTGAATTTCCTATATAATAGTTTCTGGTAGTTGACTTATTAAAAAAATAGGATTATAATATAACTACTTGTGGGATTCCTGACTCCCCCTCAAGTGAAAATGTTAAATGTTAATGTTTTTTTGATGAATGTAGTATTTTTTCTATACCTCACTATCAAAAATACACAGCAGCAGCACAACGAAAGTTGTGCTGTTGTTGTTTTATATAAGTTTTTGTTCTATTTAAATTGTAAAGATAAATCTTTTATTATATATCCGGTTTAATATAATTTGTATTACTATAATATATATGAACAGAGAAAAAAGGTGTAGTAGAAATTTCTACTACACCTTTTTAGGTTAAATATAGAATAGCTTATTATAAATATAAGGCTATAAACAGTTATTTGAAGTACAAAATAAAAAGTAAAAGTTAAAATTTAATTGTAATCTTAGTACCTTTACCAAGTTCACTTTCAACTTTCATTTTACCGTTGTGATGTTCAACACCATGCTTAACAATTGAAAGTCCAAGACCTGTACCACCGACTTCTTTACTGTGGCTTTTGTCAACTCTGTAGAATCTTTCAAAAATTCTGCTTTGGTCTTCTTTGCTGATACCAATACCTGTGTCCTCAACAATCAAAGTAGCTTTACCGTTTACCGGTGCAACAGTAATTGTTACCGAGCCGTTAGGCTTGTTGTATTTAATAGCATTGTCAACTAGGTTATAAACAATTTCACTTAGTAGTGTTGGTACACCATGTACTATTGTTTTCTCACCGTATAATGTTAATTTAACACCACAGTTGTCTGCAATAGGAGATAGAGTGTCCTCAACATTCTTTGCAATTTCATAAATGTCAACTTCCTTATCTTCAGGTTCGTATGACTTGTCATCTAACTTAGACAACTTTATAATATCATTAACCAAAGTGATAAGTCTGTTAGTTTCTTTAGTAATGTTGTGTGCAAAGTGAGTTACTGTTTCTTTAGGAGTTGCATCCATTCCGATAATTTCAGCAGATGCTAAAATTGCAGTTAGTGGAGTTTTTAGTTCATGGCTAACATTAGCACTGAATTCTCTTCTTAATAATTCTCTCTGATGCTTTTCTGTAATATCAAGGATAACTGCTACAGCACCTTTAATTTTGCCGTCAACCTCAACAGGATTGCAGTATAGACTTAAGTATCTGTCACCATATTCAAAAGTATCTGACATATGAGTTCCATGAATGGCATTGTTAATGTTAGTTTTAAATTTATCATCAATACTTAGGTCTTCTAAATATTCATCATCCAGTGATGAAATATTAAGTAACTTTTTCACACTCTTATTATATGAAAGAATTTTGCCCTGTAAATCAAGAACCAAAAGTCCTTCTTTCATATTGCTTGTGATAACATTAAATTCAGCTTGAGTTCTCTTTAACTCTTTGATTTGGTCACGAATAACTCTGTTTTGGTGGCTGATTTTGTGTACAAGTGGCTCAATTTCTTCATATGTTGTAACTGCCTCAACATTTTCCAGGTCAAGGTCATTAATAGGCATAACAATCTTTTTTGAAGATAGGTAAGCTATTATATATGAAAGTACAAGTGCAATTATCACAACAATTGCAAGTGGTTGCCACATATTAAGTAATAAAATCCAAACAGTATATTGGTTGGTGGAAATACGAATTACCGAACCATCAGAAAGTAACTTTGCACAGTATATAGTCCTTTCGGATAAAGTGTTAGACATTCTTACATCTTCACCGGTACCGTTTTTCATTGCATCCTTAATTTCTTTACGGTTAAGGTGGTTTTCCATTTTACTTTTAGAAACATTAGAATCGTACTTAATAGAACCATCCTTGTTAACCCAAGTGATTCGGGCTTTTTCTGATTTGCTTAATGTGTCAAGATATTTTGTACCACCATCTTCAACACCAACAGAAATTATGTTAATTTCAGAATGAAGTTCATTCATTATTTGTTTTCCATGGTAGTTGTACATAACACCAAAGACAATAACGATTGTAACAACAAGCATAGAAAAACAAGCTAAAAAAATGTTTTTAAATATTTTCTTTGTCATTGTCATTTTATTCACCAATCTTATATCCAAAACCTCTGATAGTTTCAATCATATTGCCACATTCACCAAGCTTAGTTCTAAGGGTTCGAATGTGTACATCTACAGTTCTGTTTTCACCATCAAAGTCATAACCCCAGATTTTGTTAAGCAACTTTTCTCTGGAGAAAACAACACCTTTGTTTTGCATTAACAGTAGAAGTAGGTGATACTCCTTGTATGTAAGCAAAACATTTTTACCATTTGCAGTAACAATGTGTTTTTCGGGATTTACTGTTAGTTTGCCTACCGTGATTTCACCATCATCCTTGTGATTAGATGTTCTTCTTAGTAATGCTCTAATTCTTGAAACAAGTTCCAGCATACTAAATGGTTTTGTCATATAATCATCAGCACCACTATCTAGTCCTATAACCTTGTCATATTCAGCATCTTTAGCAGTTACCATAATGATAGGTAGGTCTGATGTTTCTTTGCTGCTTCTTAATTTTCGGAGTATCTGTAAACCATCCTCTTCCGGTAGCATAATGTCTAGCAGAATAAGGTCAGGTGTTTCTTCTTTCATAGCTTTCCAAAATTCTGATGGCCTTTCAAAGCCCTTAACTTCAAAGCCACTATTCTTCAATGAATAAAATACAGCTTCATTTATACTACGGTCATCCTCTATGAAATAAATCATATATATCATCTCCGTTCTTTTCTATTAATATTATAGCACCGATAGGTTAAATAAAAAGGGTAGTAATGTTAAATCTAAGTTAAATAAGAAGTTTGGATTATATTGGTATGAAAAGTATTTAAAAATATTTATGTAAACTTCACTTATATTATAACTAATAGTAGTTTAAAAGTGAATAGATTTGTACTGTTAAAAGTAAATATTTTTATATTTGTTTTCAATTAAATAGTAGGTGTAGAAAATAATAAGTTATAAAAAAGTATTGACATAGTGCAATATGTGTGTTACAATCTATCTTGTCGTTGAGAGATAGCGACTAAATAAGTTAATATTTGCGGGTGTGGCGGAATTGGCAGACGCGCTAGATTTAGGTTCTAGTGTTCACCGACGTGCAGGTTCAAGTCCTGTCACCCGCACCATTAAATTGGTTAACAATTCACTTGTTAACCAATTTTTTTATACCTTAAAAAGCCCATGGATAAGCCATTTTTAAGGCTTTTTCCATTTTTCATCGGTATACAAATTATTTTCGGATTGCACACTATTTGCATCCATTTTGGTGCAATAGTATTTTGATTTGCACCATAATTGCACCGAAAAATTTTCAGTATTTTGTTAACTTAATATACTTATGTTATGAAATGAAATACATTAAAAAAGATTATAGCAAGTGTAAAGGCTACCCAATGGGTAGCCTTTTTGTGTGTTGGTTTATTATTTTTAGACTTATTAATAATTCCTATTTAGTATTTTATAATTGAAAATATCTATATTTCCAAGGTTAGAATATAATTTTACACTTTCTTGTATATTCTTTTCTGTATTGTAATTTGGAATTTTTGGTATTCTGATTAACAACTTTTCTATGCCGGTTTTATGGCTTAATCTAAGTACATTGTCATATACTTTTAGGTTATCAACACCTGTATAGTTTTTGTATATTTCTGTGTTGCTATCTTTAATGTCAATTATCCATTGGTCAATATAGGGTAGAAGTAGTTCGATTTTATCCCACTTAACATTAAGACTTGTTTCTATTCGTATTTTCCATTGGAGAGGTACTAGGTCACAAACTTCCTCTATGTATTCAGCATTTAGCAAAGGTTCACCACCACCAAATACAATTCCACCACCTGTTGACTTAAAATATATATCATCAACCATTAGAAGATTTACAAGGTCATTAGGTTCAATATAAGTGCAAGGCGTACTTTCACTTTTGCATTGTGGGTTTAAACAATATTTGCAATTTAGAGGACAACCGTAGAATGTGATAAGTGTTGAAATTCCTTTCCCGTCAGTTCCCATTCTGTGCCTATTAATACCCATTATTTCAGCTTTTTGCTTTTCATTATTTTTCATCATTGTTGTTCATAACCACCTTTGGATATTTCAAATTATCCAAATTCTTTGCTAATTCTCTTAATTCATTAGCCTCATTATCACAGGCAATACAAGTACCTGCACAAGGTCCGTTATATGTACATTCTTTAAAGTTATAGTCAATCCCATTTAACTTTGCAAATTCTTTACGAATGGCTCTTAATTGCTTACAAATCACTTTACCGTCAGGCCTTGGGGATGGTGCTTTCACCGATTTAATTAATGGATTTCCATCATCATTTCTATAGTGAAAATTAGGATTGCTTTGTATGTTATGGGAATGGTTAGTTTCATAATTATCTACCATTTTTAATGACTTAGTCTGAACATAAATATTCTTATCAAAATCAAAGAAATATTTATTAGAATCATTTTCTATATTTCTTTCAATACTTTCTAATTCATTTAATAAGTGACTTGTCTGTTCATTGATTACTTTTTCTATAGTAGCATTATCTATGGTATTATACTTTTTCATTGCTAATTTGTAAGGGTCGTAAATTGCAACAGATTTTACCTTAGATAAGTTTGATAGTGTTTTGTATTGCATAGTACCCTTTGTAATTTTCCCAAAAGGTAAGGGGAAAATCAAGTGAATGTTTCCACTATAATTTGACTTTTGGATGATATTAAGCACATTAAGAATATCAGCCTTTATGTCACTTAAAATAACAATATCTTTATTTTCTGATGCTAAAGGCTCAACTTGATTTGTTAAGGGTAGGTCTGTTTTTATGACTTTAAGTGACTTTTTGTATTCTGATAATGAAGGCATATTTTCATCAGCATACATCCCTGTATCTGCTATTAATAAATTGCAAATCATTCTTTTAACTCCTCGAATAATGCCTTTAGTTCAGGTAGTTGCAATAGCTTTGTTAATGGACCATTACCCTCAATTTTATTAAATGTATAATTTGGAATATAACTATATTTTGATTTTATTCCAAAAAAATCATCATTAAAACTAACTTCAAATTTATAATCCATTATATGAAATTCTCCCATAATAAAACCGGCTGTTTTATTTTCAGCAACATATTTTGTTGCCCATTTATAAACTTCATTATAAAGGTTATCATCAATTTTAAGTTGACCCCTAAATATATTTATTCCTTTAGTTTCACTTAAAACATAATCAATAGTTTTATCTGGGTATAAGTTAATATAGAAAACACTTAAACATCCACGAGGTGTAACCTGAATTACATATTTATTATCGTTCATTTCATCATAAACAATAACATCATTCATATCGTTAATAGTTATTTTATATGCCATAGTATCAGCAAGTTGTTGCTTTTCATAAGGTAGAGCAAGTGTAACTGTATAATCTTCATTATTCTCTAAGAAAAACAATATAGACTCAATAAACTCATATAATTCTTCTGCTGTTTTGCAAGGTTCACCACTAACCTTGATAATATCTTTTGTGCTTGACTCTATGAATTCATCAAGAGCATCATATACGGAATTTTCTTTTAAATATTTTGAAACATCATCCTTATAACCTTGATACCAAGTTTCATATTCAAGCCTACAATATGCACTTATAAATTTTTCTTCATATTCTTTTACAATACTCATTAAAGCACCTCCAAAATAAAACAATGGGTTATTGATTTTCTTTCTATTAATACAATAACATTTGTACTGTCCCATTTTTGGGATTTATCTTATAAACTTAAAAATATTTTTAAGTCTATAAACAAAAAACTAACCACTAAAATAGCAGTTAGTTTTAAAAATAATATTCTATTATGCCTTAAAGTTATATACAGGTTTCATAATATCAATTATATCAACTGAGTCTTTGATAACATCAATAATATCATCAATTGATTTATATGCCATTGGAGCTTCATCAAGGGTTTGTTCATTTACGGAAGTTGTGTAAATTCCCTCCATAGATTTTTTGTATTCCTCTAAATCAAGTCTTTCTTTAGCTTGAGTTCTTGACATTAATCTACCTGCACCATGTGGGGCAGAGTAGTTCCATTCTTTGTTGCCTCTACCTAGTGCAATTATTGAGCCATCCCTCATATTAATTGGAATTAATATCTTTTCATCCTTATGGGCAGCAATAGCACCTTTCCTAAGTATCATTTCATTTGTGTCAATATAGTTGTGAATAGTATGAAAGCTGTCTGTGGCTGTCAGTCCTGTTTTGTTTAGAATTATTTCTGCCATTTTTTCTCTACTTCTTTTAGCAAAGTTTTGGCATATTTCAACATCATAAAGGTAATCACCAAGGAATTCTCCATATAGCCAACAAATATCTTCCGGAATTTCCAGAGCCTTTGCCTTGAAATTATTTCTCAATTCCTTTAGTGCTGATTGAATTTCTTTTCTTCTGCCTTGTGACTTGTATTCTTTAATAATTCTATCTCTTTCTTTAAAATATTCTTCCTTGCCTTGATGTAATTCTATAGCAAGTTGCTGATAATATTCAGCAACTTGCTTACCTAGGTTTCTACTGCCTGAATGAATTATCAAATAATAAGTTCCATTACTGCTAATATCAACTTCAATAAAGTGGTTGCCACCACCAAGTGTACCTAGTGAGCGTTGTAATCGTCTTGTATCTTTCAAGTCCCTATAGCAGTGAAGTTTTGTTAAATCAAATCTTTCAATTCTACCGTCCCATACATTTTTTCCTGATGGGATAAAGTGACAAACTTTATCAAGTTCTTCAAAATCAATTTCTTTATCTTGAAGTTTAACTGTAAGCATACCACATCCAATATCAACACCAACAATGTTTGGACAAGCCTTGTCTTTTATAGTCATAGTTGTACCGATAGTACAACCTTTGCCTGAATGAACATCAGGCATTATTCTTACACTTGAACCCTCAGTAAGTTCATAGTCACACATTCTCTTTATCTGTTCAACTGCCTCATCTTCTATTACCTTTGTATAGCAGATTGCAGTTGCTTTTTTACCTTTTATTTCTAACATTTTATCATCTCTTTGTGATATAGTTATGCAACAATTTTTGCATATCGTTTATTGCTTATGGTTTCAATCATAAATTTATATGGTGAAAGTTCACCACTTGCAACCATAGAAAATAATCGTGGTGTTACTCCGGAAACTAAGGCTACACCTTGTTCATTCTTTGTTACAGGTTGATTACTGTTTCTACTTGCAACATTCCAAAAAATTATATTAGGAAGTTTATAGCCTTTTTCTTCAAAGGCTTTTTTGGCATTGTTGAAATTTGTTTCATTTGCATTTTCTACACAATAATCAAATTCCATATCTGAAATAAGAATCAGTTTCTTTTGTAAATCTTCTTGTGAATAATTACCCTTTACAGCAGTATCCAGAATAAGGTTAAATACTGCCTCAATATTGGTATTTGCAATTTCATTGAATTGGCTTATGTAGCGTAATCTATCGGCAAATGTTTCACCTTTAATTTCAATAAGTTGTGGTTTATTTGAAAATTCAATAAAGTGATTTTTGAATTTACCTTTGTTATGTTCTGCAAAATATAAACCTAAAGAAAGTGCTACTGATGCCGGTGTTGGCTTTGAACAACAATACATAGAGCCTGATGTATCAATAACTGCTAAGGTGTCTTCATCATTACAAAAATCAGGGAATGATGCCCATGTAGCATTTAGTGTTTCTTTTTCTGCTTCAGTAAAAGTGATTTGTTCATTGTGTAGAAATGAAGTAGAAAGGTACGGTTCTATTAATTCATAAGGATAAATATTGTTAGTGTTTAACTTTGCTTTACCCTTTGATACATTTGCAAGAAACTCACTATATCTTTCATTATCGTTGTTCATAAAAGCCATTCTATACTTAAACAATGCCCTTGATGGTTGCTTTTCATAATCAAAGGTATAATCTTTTTCACGAAGATTATTTTCAATAATTTTAATTTTAGCTCTTAATGCTGACAGTGATTTTCTGTATTTTTCATCAGTAAGGTTAAAAGCCTTTGCTATTCTTTTTCCTGTTTTTACAGTTTCTTTATTTGATGCATTAACTGATGGTAACCATTTTCCCAATAATGAAACTGCTTTTCCACTATTCATTGCATCTATATCTTTATCAAATTGCACTTTTAAGAAAGATATTACTTCCTGTTCACACTTTGTATCTAAAAGTGAAAGTAAATCGTCATATCGACCATACTCTGCAATATACTCAATATTCTTAATAATAGATTTTGGTTCATTATTTCCAAGCCAAGAAATAATAGTACGAAATACTTTTCTTTCTCCTAAGCCTTCTCTAACATCTCTACCAAAGAAAAGTATCTTCATAGCCATATTAGGATTTTCTGTAAAAGCTTTGATAAATGACTTAATAATTTCACCATCACTTTTATAACGGAAAGCACCAATGCCGGAAAATAGGTCAAGACAATCTGAACCGGTTGTTCCATTGGTAACTGCACCATTTTCAGTAAAAGTTAAATTTGAGTTCTTTTTCATATCTTCCAACATTGTATGTTCCTCCTTAAAGATAAAATGAAAACAAGGCACATTAAAAAGGTAAGCGTTGCTTACTACGGTAATATAAAATATTACAAAAAGAAAAGGTTTGCTGTCTGTGCCTTTAGAACAAGACGCTTTATATGATTTATAATTAATCATTAATCTTGAATTAGAAATTGCTGTTTGCGTCTTTTAACAACTTACCTCCTTTCAGTTGTTGACATTATTTTACAATTTTTATTTTCATTTATCTTGGAAAAAAAGTTGCGAACTCTAAAGTCCACAACTTTTTTGCTTAAGTAATCTATCTTTAATTAAATCTATAAAACTATTTGGTTCAACCACCTTTACCATTTGACCAAAGGATAAAATTCGAATTACAATTTCTGTTTCATCATCTTTATCATAGTTTATTGTAACTCTGTATTTTTCTTCTTCTACTTTTTCAACTTGCTTTTCAAAGTGAGCAAAATGCATTAACACTCTTTCAAGTGCATTCCTTTCATCAATAAGTTCAAAGATTACAGTTTTGTTTTTTGAGGCTTTCTTAGTATATTTTTTGTACTTTAATTTGCCATCATATTTTTCACAAGAAATCACTCTGCCCATATTGATAGTGCCACCATAATGCTTGTCATTGCTGATAAGTCGGAATTTATCATCTTTTTCTGAGTATTCCATATATTTCGGAAAAAATTTAAAGCATATATCCTCATTATAGCGACTTTTCATTTTTATAATTAGTGGGTATTTGTTTCTTATTCCGTCAAGTGCAGTTCTAAAATTTGTTATATACTGCTTATCTTCAAAGGAATCACCATCATTATATTTGTCAAAAATATAATAATCTTCATTTGTAAACAAAGGCTCTACATCAGGAAAATCAAAAGTATCATCAGTAAAAAGCTTAATTCTTGGATCTTGAAAAATTGCCTTTAGCCATCTTTTTTCAATATTAGTCAGAGGCATTTTTGGTTCTTTTTTAATTGGAGTTGTACCGTCAGGCAATAGAAGTTGCCACTTTTCTTCAACTAATGCAGGTTCAATATTTATTATACTTTCACTAAAAGCATATCTATTTACAATTTTTCTAATATCATCTTTGTTAATAGGTTCTTTTACTGCTTTCTTAAGAATTTCAGCCACAGCATTGTAGTAGGCACTGTATAATTCACTAAATATCATTGTTGTCCTCCTTAATGCCATATAGCTTGTACATTTCTTTAATATCATTTTTAAACTGATTTTCCAGTTCTTTATTTGAAAAATTAATTTCTGTTATCCTACAAATAAAGGTTCTAATCCAAGGTATTAATTCGCTGGAATCATATACATTTGCAGAAAATCTACTGTGGTTATTGTCAAGCCTTTCTACTGTACCACAACGCTTTTCTCTTTCTAATCGGTTATGTATGAATTCTTCTTCATCACTGTAATATACTGTAAACTGAACAGACTCTAATCTTTGGTTTGACTTTCCGGAAGAACTAACACCCCAAAGCTTAGGCATCATATTCTTTAGATTATTTCTTAATTCATCAAAGTTATCACACTTATCATTGACCTTTACAGAAAGAATATTGTCAAGTCTATAGGAGGTTATCCTATTAAAATTATGGGAGTATGCCATAAGGTACTGCCTACCGTTTTGTACACTTATCATAATTCTTAAAGGTACTACAAGGCTTTCTGTTACCTTTTCTTTATGTCTGTTTAGAATTTCTATTGTAGCATTTTTCTTTTCATTCATAGCTATGAAAAGTTCACACATAATCTCACTATCCATAGCACCGGTAATATAGTGATGCTTAAACTGAAAAAGTTCTTTATGACTGTTACATTTGTCAAGAAGAAAAGAACCGATTACTCCACAAGGTGCAACCTCAGAAAAGAAATCTATAACATTAAAATCTAAATTAACATTATCCTTTGATAAACTGTAATATAAGGTTTTACCTTTCTTCTCTTTTAGAATTATTCCCTCAGTCACATATTCCTTTAACTTTTTCCTTACAGTTGACTCATCGAATATTCTTGGATTTGAAAAGTTGCACAAATATTCATCAATCTTTTCGGTAATTTCACTAATTGATAAAGGTTCTTCTGTACAACTTAATATATCCATAAGAATAAAGTGTAGGGTAATATCCCCATCGGTAAAACTCTTTGTTTTAAAGGATTTGTATAGGGGATTGTGGTGGGATACTCTACTATCAATTGACATAAAAACATTTTTACCGTCAGCAGTTTGACGGAAACTCATATAGTCACCAAGCCAACTTTCAATTCTTCTACGCTCATCATCATAAGAACGACTGCTTTTTCTTGTGAATTTATCTCTACTTTTAAAGCCATATACATAAAATTCCCTCATATAGTCACGAATACGGATAAAGTTCTTTATTAATTCATTGTAAGCCACTTTATCACCTCATTCCTTCAATAATTTTCCTTACTTAAATTCTATCATAAATATTTAGATATGCATAATATTTTTTATAAATGTATTTAATAGTATTTATATAATGATTTTTACAGGGCAATATTAATTTGTATTGTAGTTTTTAACAACAGTATGCTGATAGCTTAGTTCAATGATACAAAAATAACAAAAATTGTTGAATTTTTCCTATTGCAATGGTACGCTTTATACATATTAAAACTCTAGGAGGGCATATTATGAAGAAAATTATTAGTTCAATACTGTCAGTATTGATGGCAATCAGTGCATTTTCTGTGTTAGGTACAACTGCACTGGCAGATGAAAATGCTAAAGAAATTTGGAATATTGATGACTTATATAATATTCGTAACGATATGAATGCTGATTACATTCTTATGACTGATATTGATATGGCAGATGATTTAGCAGATGGTGGAAATTATAATTTTAAAAATGAATATGGATGGAATCCTATAGGTAGTGAAGATATTTATAGTAACACTGCCTTTACAGGTATATTCGATGGCAATAATCACACCATTAAAGGATTAAGAATTAACGGGTTCAGTGGTATGCCTAGTAAATACTTTGGACTTTTTGCTAACAATTCCGGTACAATCAAAAATCTTTCAGTTGAGTCGGTAGCTATCAATTGTAATGGTATTGATTCTGATACTGTATTTAATACATATGTTGGTGGAATTTGTGCATATAATTCCGGTACTATAGAGAATTGTCATATCCTAAGTGGTAATATAAATGCTTACTGCTTTGATAGACAAATGTTTGCCGGAGGTATTGTTGGATACAATGCTACCGGTAGTATTACTAAATGTTCTAACAATGCTCAGATTGCAGGTTCTGTAAAGGACTTCTTTAATAAGTATGATAACGGAGATCATATTTCATTATATATGGGTGGCATTTGTGGACAAGGTGATAATGTTTCTTTATCATACAATTCAGGTCGTTTAACAAATTTTAGTGAAAACTATAATGGTACTATTTTTGAAGCCGGTATATCCGGTGCAGGTCAAAAGATTAAAGATTGTTATAACAGTGGTAATGTTTTTAATATAAAAGGAAATAATGTTACTGCATATGTAAATGCAATTACTTGGGGTATTAATGCAGCTACAAATTGTTATAATGCTGAAACTATAGGTGTGGCTGATACAGAAACTTCATCTTTTGAATTTGGTGGATTTAGTTTTGCTTCTGCATCAAATTGCTATTATTTAAATTATTGTAATACATCAAACGGTGGTGTAACTTCATTAACAGATGAACAAATGAGTGATGAAAGCTACTTTAACGGTTTTGATTTCTCTAATGTTTGGACAGTTAATAAGAATTTTGAGTACCCATATCCTCAATTAAGGGATAATATGCAGAATGAAAATAAGAAAATAGATACAATTGAATTTAACGAAGTTCCATCTAAAACTAATTACTTCTTAGGTGATGACTTTAAAGTAGATGGTTCAATTACTGTATATTATGTTGATAACACTTCCGAAAATATTGATATTACAAAGAATATGCTTAGTGGTTATGATTTATCTTCTACAGGTGAACAGACAGTTACAGTTACATACTGTAACAAAACACTAACATACAACATTAATGTTACAGTAAAGCCTAAGGTAGTGGATGTTTCTCTTATCACTTTACCTGATAAAACAGAATTTGTAAGAGGTACAAAGCCGGATTATACAGGTGGTTTAGTAAGAATTACCTATGATAATGGCACTATAGAATTTGTTTCATTAACACCATCAAATATTACCGGTGTTGATATTAATAATTCCGGTACTTATGATGCAACATATACATATGAAGGATTTTCTGTTAGCTTTAAGGTAAAGGTTGTTCCTGTAAAAATTATCGGAATACTTGTAAATTCTCTACCTAAAAAGACTGACTATATTGAAGGTCAAAAGTTAGATACTAAGGGTTTGGATATTGTTACACTTCGTAATGATGGATATAAGGAAAGTATCAGTGACTATGAATTACAGTATGATAATACTGCCGGTACACAAACAGTTACAGTTAAATACAAGAATTTTACAACAAAATTTAATATTAACTTTGCTAAGAAAAAGATTGAAGAATTATCTATTACTTCTAAACCAAATAAGATGTTATATTATTCCGGTGAAAAATTTGATAGAACCGGTATGGTGATTACTGTAACATATGACAATGGCTTAAGTGAAGAAATTACCGACTATGAAACATCAGAAATTACAGATGAAATTGGTTCACAACTTGTTAAAGTTTCTTACGGCGATTGTGTAACTTATTTTACTGTTGATGTTGTAGAAAAATATGTAGACTCAATCTCTATCACAAAACAACCTGCAAAAACAACTTATATAGTTGGTACAGATTTTGAGAAGACAGGTATGGAGGTTACTGCACATTATAATGACGGTACATCAAAGGTAGTTACTGATTATCATATTTCTTCACTACCATCAACAGTAGGCAAGGGTACTGTAAAGGTTACTTATGATGGTAAGACTGCAAATGTTGATGTTACAGTTAAGGATAAAACTCTTGTTAAGATAACAGTTACACCACCTACAAAAACAACATATCTAAAAGGTGAAAAGCTAGATACTACAGGTATGATTGTTTACGGTACATATGACAACAAAAAGACAGAACCTATTAAGAATTATGAAATAAGTGGTTTTGGAGATTCTGATGAATCAAATATGATTACAGTTTCTTGTAATTCTTTATCTGCAAGCTTTGAAGTTACTATTCATAACCAAACTAACGAATGGGTAGTTACAAAGGAAGCTACTTGTACATCTACCGGTGAAAGAGAAATGTACTGTACAACTTGTGATAAAGTTGTGAAAAAAGAAAAGGTTGAAAAGCTAAACCATAATTATAGTGAAAAAGTAGTAAAGCCAACTTGTACAGAAAGAGGTTATACGGAATATACTTGTAAGGATTGTGGTGATACATATCGTGATTCTTATGTAAAAGAAACAGGTCATAACCCAGTTACTGATTATGGTAAACCTGCAACCTGTAAAGAAAACGGTTTAACAGAAGGTAGCCATTGTAATGTTTGTGGTACTGTTTTAGTACCACAAAAGGTAATTCCTAAACTAAATCATAGCTATACTGCACAGGTTACAGCAGTACCTTCTTGTACAACAAGAGGTAGTGTAACATATACTTGCCAAAGTTGTGGCGACAGTTATGTTGAATATCAAAATGCATTAAATCATAATTTTGAACTTTCAAAGACAGTAGATGCCACTTGTAGTACAGCAGGTTATAAGCAATATACTTGTACAAAATGTAACGAAAATTATAGTGAACAAATTCCTAAACTAGAACATAAATATTCTGAAAAAGTAGTAGCACCAACCTGTACAACAGATGGTTATACTCTACATATTTGTGATTTATGTGGTGACAGTTATAAAGATACAATTACTCAAAAAATTGACCATAATTATAATTTAGTAGTAACAAAAGAAGCTACTTGTACAGAAGAAGGTGTTAAGAAATACACTTGCTCAACTTGTGGTGATACTTATACAGAAAAGATGCCTATGACTGACCATACAGTTGTAATTGATAAAGCAGTATCTGCAACTTATACTGCAAATGGTAAGACTAAAGGTAGTCATTGCTCAGTATGTGGCAAGGTTATAAAACCACAAAGGACAATTGCAAAGAAAAAACTTGCTAAGCCTGGCAATGTAAAAGCAACTGCAATGTCAAAGTCTTTCAAACTAAATTGGAAGAAAGTTTCAGGTGCCAAGGGTTATGAAATTCAGTATTCATACAAGCGTAATTTCTCAGGTGCAAAGAAAATTACTGTAAAGAGTGGCAATGCTACTTCTCAAACAGTTAAGAAACTAATAGGAAAGAAGAAAGTGTATATCCGTATCCGTGCATATTATAATGATAAAAACGGTAAGGCATATTCAACTTGGACAGTAACCAATGTTACTACTAAGAAGTAACAATTAAATAGTAATTTTACGAAAGGCTATCCATTGGGTAGCCTTTATCTTTGTTATAAGCAAGTTGCACAACGGATAAATAAACAATTTGTAAACTATCATAATAGATTATAAACTTCCTATATGGTAAAATGTAACTATAATTAGTAAAAGGAGGATTTTGTATGAAAGGTAAGAAGTTTTTTAGCATATTACTATCTATACTTATGATATGTTCAACTTTTGGTGGAATATCAGTTTCAGCAATATCATCAACAGATGATGATTATGTATGGATTAATGGCATAGGTGCTAGGGTAACTGATACGGTAACATATACTTATTATATTAATTCTAATTACGATTGGAAAAATTTTCAAGGTCAATTAGAGTATGATAAGAGTGGATTACAACTTGAAAGTTTCTCAATGCCTGATATAGGCAAGGATGGTACAGATGGTATTATGATAAATACTGATATTGAGGGTTATGTTTATTATGCCGGAAGCAATATTAGTGGTTACAAAACAAAATATAAAGATGTAAGACTTTGTAAAGCAACATTTAAAGTTTTACAACATGGTACCTTTACTATTAAAAATAGTCCCGAAATAGTAACAGGACTTAATGGTGAAGCAATTGTTGATGATTTCAAAATTAGTGATGATGCAACTACCAGAGAAACTACTAAAGTTACACCTAACTATGTTGATTTAAAGGTTGTTTCATTACCAAAAAAGACAATTTATATTGAGGGAGAAACATTTAATTCTGATGGATTAAATGTTGAAGCTACTGATACCAATAATAATATAGTAACAATAAATAATTATACATTAGAGGGTACTGATAAGTTTACTCTGGGTAACAATACTATTACAGTTAAGTGTAAGGAGTTGTCAGCTACTTTTGATATAACTGTTTATAAAGATAGTGGAAAAATATATTTTGAAAAGCCTGATTGGGAAGGCAATATTTATTTCGCTCATATTTATGAAAATTCAGTTGGTATGCCTTTTTATGGTTGGATGATGAAAGCTGAAAAGCTTGAAGAAGATGCTGACGGTAAACTTTATTATGATTTAAATAAACTATACTATAGTAAAACCCTTTCAGATGGATTAAAGCCTGATACTCAGTATTCTATTATGTTTTGTGATAATATTAATAATGAAACTTGTCCAATAATGTTTAATACTGATTGTATTGGTGATACAATTTCTGTTGTCGGTAATGAAAAGATAATTGAAAATAGTATAGATTCCAAAACTTTGTATTATCCGGCTACATGGACTAATAATTCTAAGAAGTACGGTATTCCACTACAGATTACATCAGTAGGTAAAATTCAAGGTGAGTTTATTCCTAAGGGTACATCCCCTTATGATATTATCAACAAATGGGATAAAAACTATCCTGATTATCCAAATAAAGATTCTTATAGTGACCAATCATCAGCTAGAAATCATAAGAATAGATTAGCTGAAATAAAGGCAACATTTAAGAAAATGATTGATGAAGGTAAAATCCTAGTTGCCGGTGGTGGAGTATATTCTAATAAAGAAACAAATACAACAAAACCAACTGTAAAGAAGGTAACAAAGGTATCATTAAGTAAGAAGTCAGTTGTATTGGTAAAGGGTAGAAGTACAACTGTTAAAGCAACAGTAACTCCAACTAATGCAACAAATAAAAAGTTAAAGTGGACAACTTCTAACTCAAAGGTAGCAGTAGTAAATTCACAAGGTAAAATTATTGCAAAGGGCAGAGGTAATGCAACAATTAAAGTAATGGCACTTGACGGTAGCAATAAATACGCTACTGTAAAGGTAACAGTAAAGCAACCTGTAACATCTGTTAAATTAAACAGAAATTCAGCTATCCTAAAAGCAAAGGGCAAAGCTAAACAGAAAACTGTTACCCTAAAAGCTACTGCTTATCCAAAGAATGCAAATAATAAGGCAGTTTCTTGGAAATCCTCAAATACAAAAATTGCAACAGTTAATAGCAAAGGTAAAGTAACTGCTAAGAAAAAAGGCACTTGCTATATTACAGCCACTGCAAAAGATGGTAGTAAAAAGTCTGCAAAGTGTAAGATTGTAGTTAAGTAAAACTGTAATAAAGATTGTAACTTAATAATTATGAAAACCTCTTGTTTTTAGCAAGAGGTTTTTTGTTTAGAAATTATGTTATTTTATTATAAAACCTTGCAAAATATTTTCCTAAAGAGTATTCTATAGATGGTTTATAATAAAGGATTTATGGGTGGTTTTAGTGATGAATTTTTAGAGGATAGGGAAATTATAATGGAAAATAGAACTGCATTTGGTACTGAGAAAATAAGCAGACTATTGCTAAGATTAGCACCACCGGTAATGTTAGCACAGCTGATACAAGCACTTTATAACATTATGGATAGCTTTTTTGTAGGCAAATATTCAGCATCAGGTCTAACTGCTTTGTCTATAATTTATCCAATTCAATTACTTATGATTGCATTGGCAGTAGGTACAGGTGTAGGAATAAACACAAATATGGCAGCAAAATTAGGTGTTGAAGATTATAAGTCAGCCAACAAATATGCCGGTGTTGGTACACCATTGGCAGTAGTTTTGTGGTTTATTTTTGCTTTGGTGTGTTGGTTTATAATGCCATTTTATGCTGAAATGTCAACTAGTTCATCAGTAGTAATTCACGATGTGGTTGTGTATGGTAGGATAGTTTGTGTGTTTAGCTTTGGTCTGTTTTTGGAAAGTATATGGACAAAGGTATTGCAGTCTGAGGGTGATATGAAAACACCTATGATTGCACAAATATTAGGTGCTATTACAAATATTATCCTTGACCCGATTTTGATTTTCGGAAAGTTTGGTATTCCTGAAATGGGTATTGCCGGTGCTGCTATTGCAACAGTAGTGGGACAGATTGTTGCTGGTTTGGTGGTTATGAAAAAGGGTTTCCGTAAGCCACCTGAACTTTCAGTATATAAAGTATGTATCGGCAGAATTTTCCGTTTAGGACTACCAAATATTTTAATGCAATCAGCCTATACATTTTACATATTAGGACTAAATTTAATATTAGGTGGATTTTCTGATGAGGCAGTTACTGCCCTAGGTTTGTATTATAAATGGCAAACATTTTTCTTTATTCCTTTAGGTGCAATGCAAACTTGTATTGTGCCGATTATCAGTTATAACTATGCATCAAAAAAATTAAATCGTTGCAAAAATACACTAAGAACATCAGTACTTTTTGGGTTAGTGCTAATGGGTTTAGGTACACTTTGCTTTTTGCTTTTACCATCCCAAATGCTAAGTGTGTTTACATCAGATGCTAAGGTAATTGAAATCGGCAGTTATGGTTTCAGGTTTGTTGGTGTTAGCTTTTTGCCTATGGTAACTTCACTGATTTTCCCTGTGTTTTTCCAAGCAATAGGAAAAAGCCTAAAAAGTTCAGCTTTAACAGTAATACGAACAGTTATTTTGTTTGTGCCTTTGGGATATATTTTCTCAAGATTTGGTCTGAATTTTTTTTGGCTAACATTCCCTGTAACTGAAATTATAACTAGCATAGTTGGTGCAGTATTTTATTTGCCTTTCCATTCTCAAAAGTCAATAATTAAAAAAAGTAACTCTCTTTGTGAAAACGCAAAGAGAGTTTTTATAATATTATTAATGTTGACAATTCCAACATTTTAATAATAATATTTGTGATATTGTTGTAGTATATGATGATGTTGTTGACAAAATACATGACTTGTATTATAATGAATTCATCAATTAAAGAATGAAAGGTTTGAGAAAGTAATGACTGATTATGTTTATGATGTTGATGATATTAAGGGAAAACTTAAGAAATTGAGAAATAGTAAAGGCCTTACACAACAAGGGTTTGTTGATGAATTTAAAAAAGAAACAGGCATAATTGTTGCTCGAGAAACAGTTGCCACTTGGGAAAATTTAAAAGACAAAAAAAGAACATTGCCAAGCTTAGCTATGCTTGTTGACTTGTGTAACTTTTATAAGTGTGATATGTCATATTTTTTTAATAGAAAAGGAGTAATATCTGAAGAAACAGATAAGATAGCTAACCTACTTAATACATCCGAAAGAACGGTAGAAACTCTCAGAGATTGCAGTAGTTATGGAGCTTTCCTTGATAAATTTATCAAGAATATATCCAAAGAAAGTGTTGAAGCTATAAATAATAATGAGAACTATTGGTTCTTGATAAATGACTTTTTGACAAGTAATTCCTTTGAAGAACTTGCAAACCGTACACAACAATTAGTAGTGAATAATGTTATTGATGGTGCTGTTAAGACTATTTTCACAAACAAATTTCTTAAGAACCTGAAAAAATATTTTGATGAGTTTTATTTTTCAGAGTTTCCTACAGAAATGACAAAGACTAATTTTACTAAGTTTTTGTGTAAGAAAATTCCTTTTGAGAATTTTAATTCTGAAGAATTTGTAGAAAGCAATTTCCTAGAAGAAGGAAAAAATTGCATATACAATTTGTGTGAAGACTTTTCTGCTTTACCTCAGAATGAACAGTATGCATTAATAATAGATTTTATTTCTGATATAGCATATGATTTCTTTGAGAAAGAAAAGAGAATTGAAGTATCTGTTGGTAGATTAAGAGATATAATGTATTCCTTGCTTATGGAGACTATTAAGAATGAGTCTAACAAAATCAAAAAAGACTTAAAGAATAACGCAAATAAACTATAAGTTTATGTTGACATTTACAACATTTGTATTTGAGTGTGAATTCTGATGTTGTATCTTACTTCGTGACTTTTACATATTGTATAGGATATAATTACTATCAAGAAAGATTTCATAATTTTTAAATTATTGTTGATAGGAGTATTACTATTATGAACAAAGCGATTTGGAATCCCCAGATAATAAAGGTTGCAGAGTGGAACATCCATATGATGTCACGGGTAGTTAAAAATTTTCCAAGTATTATTTATGATACCTTGGAAATAGAAAATTATTTTTATGATATAATTGTCTTAGTAGAATATAAGCAAAATCTTGAATTCGAAGAGAAACTTCACAAAAATGGTTATAGAGTTTTTACTAATTCTCCATTAAAGAAGAATGAAGTATTGATTGCCATTAAGAAGGAGCTGATTATGGAGGTTGTTGAGGTTAATAAAAATCTCCCATTAAATGTAGGAGAGATACATCCTAATTATCTCCATGTAAAATTCAAAAGAAAAGATGGCAAAATTTTCTCAGTTATAGGTATGAGAAATTTATTCGGTGTTGATTACCATTTACATATGAAAGCAATAAAACGCTATTTAGCGAAAATCGCAGATGAAAATATTATTGTTGTAGGTGATTTTAATGCTATTTCAAAAAATATAGAAAAATTTTTACCTGCTAATTTCCATACATACCAGCCAATACATAACAGAAATTATTATAATACTGAGAACTTCATTAATAACTATAGTTATTTCTTCACAAAAGGTGACGAAACAAAGAATAGCGAAAAAGAAAGTCTTGAAACAGAAAGCGAAAAATACATAATTAAGGGGATGAATTCTTTAGACTTTTGTATTTCTAATATTAAAGATATTAAAAATTTATCCTATGATTGGAACTTTATTAATCACTGTGATGGTGATGTGTACCCTGAAAAAGCAACTATAGAAAGAAATGTCAGTAAATGGAAAATACCTGCAGGTTATCCTGACCATGCTTTATTTACTTTTGTAGTGGATATATGATTTTGTACATAAAACCTAGGAAATAATGCCTTTGTATAAATGTGAAATATTGTAGCAACAATAAAATTGTGGTATAATAAACAATAAATCTAACGACAGATTTCTGAATATTATATAGAAGGAAAATGATGTAATTGTTAAAGGGTAAGAGAAAAAATGCAATTTCTTTTTTCAATTTATTGTTGATTACAATAATGCTTTTTTCAGCTAATATATTAACAGTTAAAGGTGCAGGAAGATATTATCCAACACTATCTTATGCTATTTGTAAATGTGATAAAAGTTGTGAAAAGTGTATGGTTAAGGATGAAAATTCACAAGATGAAAGTGATGTGCATTGTAAGTTTCAAGGTGTATCTGCTTGTGAATGTAAGTGCAATTTTATTAGGTTAGCTTCTTTTTCTACAGATAATTCTCATATATGGACTGATAAGAAAAGTGCAGTAATAAAGGCTATTCTTAGGGATAAAAAGAATAAGGTAGTTAATGAAAAATATGTTCAAATCGGTAAAACACCTTCAAATGATAAGGTGAAAACTGAGAGAAATTGTTATTATTATATTATTGGCAAAAAGAATAAATCCGGTAAGATTGTTTATGACAACAGTAAAAGAAGAATAGGGCAGTACTATATTCAAGAATTATTTGAATTAAACAGATTAACAGAAAAGAAATATAAACTGTATATAACTTTACCTAAAACTAATTTGTATACAAATGGATATTATAGAATCTTTGGCAATACAACTTTTGATGGTAGTGGTTGTATTATCACAAAAACTAATGACAATCCATTTATTATTAATTTTGATGATACAGACAGTAATACTGTTAAGTATAGTGGTTCAAGCAATATTACCGTAAAGAATATGACAGTTGATTGCACTGATAAATCAGATGGTACTATAAATCACTATAGAAACGGATTTTTCTATATGGCTCATTGTTCAAATGTTGTTGTGGACCATATTGTAGTAAAAAACGGTAGATATAACTGTCATGTATTCCAAATTACCGGTGCAAGAAATGTTACTGTTTCAGACTCTAAGTTTTATAATTTACTGTATATAAATAGAAATACCAACAAAAGATATACCAGAGAAAATTGTGGCAATAGAAAAGAGAAAAATCCTGAATATTACGGTAATACTCTATTTAACTATGAGGTAATTCAGATTGAACCCGATTTTTCTAATACAAATAACGGTACTGCCTTTGCTTTGCCTACAATAAAAATGTCCAATGATGATACAGTAAGTAAAGATGTTACAATAGAATTTTGCCGTTTTGAAAATGTTATGAGGGCAATCGGTAACCATTCTACAAAGGTGAAAATTTGCAACCGTATTACAATTTATAATAATATTTTTGTTAATACAATAGGTCATGCAGTTATTTTGCCACGATATAATTATGTTACTGTATGTAATAATATATTTAACAAAATCAGCACAAAACAAGTTGGTGGTAGCTTGGTGTATTACGGAAAATATATTGAAGCAAATACCATGAATGTGTATGAAAATCTAATGTTCAATGTTTATAACGGTTGTAACAAAATAAATGTAGTTGATTATTGGGGTAAATCTCATACCAAAATTGATGATAATTCTAATACAAATACCGACACTACAAAATAATTAATAACTATAAAAAGTCTATAAAGCACCTATGAGAAATTTAACCTCATAGGTGTTTTTAATGTTGTAAATTACAACATTAATTAGTAGTGTGTATTTTTAGTGTCGTAGATTTTTTCTTTAAATTACAACTTATAAAGTTTATAATTATAGTACGGAAGATGTCAGTATACTTTATGTATAACAGTAAAATAAAAATTTATTTAGGAGGAAAAATGAAAATGAGTAAAAAATTAATATCAATTCTTCTTTCTGTTGCTATGGTAGTTACAGTTTTCTCAACTTTACCGGTAGCTTCAGCTTTAGAAACAAGTAGTAATTCTACTGAAAACACAGAAACAAAGTATGTTACTAATTTAGGGGGAACTTATACAGGACCTATAAAGAATAAATCTAAAAGATATTATTTTGCTATGCCAAAAGAATGGTGTACATTTAGCAATGCAACTGCTTGTGCATATTGGTGGGATGGTGAAGATAGATGTGCTGATTGGCAAAATTCCTATGAAATGAGACCGACTACTATTAATACTGATGATGGTTCAAAAGTTTACTATATTGATATTGATGAAAATATAACTTCAATTCTATTTAATAATGGTATAGACCTAGGACAAAAATCTGAGGATGATGAATTACCACCAAATTATGGCAAAGCTTGTCAGACAAATGCAATTAACTTACAAGGTTATGATCCCGGTGAAACTATGATTTATCCGGATGGACTTGATTCAAAGAAGAAAATGATTTATGTTCCTGATGATATTGAGAATGAATCATCAGGTTTTAAAGTTTATGGTGGTGAATGGTACTACTTGCATAGTGACGGTAAATGGGATGCAGAAAAAGGTTCAGTATATAAAACTAAAGATGTTAATGTTAAACTTAATAAAAGAAAAGATACGGTTAACATAGGTGATACAATCCAACTTAATGCTACTTTTGAAAATTTGTCTCCTGATGCTAAAATTACTTGGAGTTCAAGTGACACTAATGTTGCTACTGTTGACAATAATGGTACAGTATGTGGTGTTGATGAAGGTACAGCTAAAATCAAGATTTCAGTACAAAATCCGGGGGATGCTAAACCTTTATGTACTTATTGTACAGTAGAAGTAAAAAGTGTGTTACTAGGTATAAAAATCACTAAATTACCTAGCATAACTACATATTATGAGGGCGAAGAACTTGACGCTGATATAATTACAAAGGGAATAGAAGTTGTGGCTATATATAGTGGTAATCGTAAAGTTGTACTTAATAGTGCTTTTTATGATGAAGATAATCCGGATGGTTATATTGTAGCAGAACCTAGATATGAAGTGGGAAAGAACACTGTAACTATTAAGTATGGTGGTTTTACTGATACATTTGATATTACTATATTGTCAAAACAAATTAAGAGAATAACTGTTTATCCACCTGAAAAATTAACTTATGTTGTAGGTGAAGAACTGGACCTTACAGGTATGGATGTAATAGCTGATTATGCAGATGGTACTTTTGGTAATGTTTATGACTACTCAATAGGTGACTATGATTTTTCTACTGTCGGTGAGAAAATTATTGAGGTTACTTGTAGAGGTCAAAAAGGACATTTTATGGTTTATGTTGAACCAAAATATATTGATGAAATTTTAGTTTCATTATCACCTGACAGAACCGATTATTATGTGGGTGATGAGATTGATTCATCAGATATTGAAGTTTACATTCAATATGCAGATGGTTCTTTAGAAGAAACAAAAGATTATTATTTAGATTATGATTTTTCTACAGCAGGTAAGAAAATTGTAACAGTATCATATCATCATTATAAAAAGAGTTTTATTGTTAATGTTAAATCAAAAACTGAACCTACCACTACAAAACCAACAGTAAAGAAGATTACTAAAGTTGAAGTAAGTAAAAAATCAGTTACTTTGTTAAATGGTAGAAATACAACTGTTAAAGTTAAGGTTAGTCCAAGTAATGCAACTAACAAAAAGCTAAAGTGGACAACTTCTAATGCTAAAGTAGCAACAGTAAACCAAAGTGGTAAAATTACTGCAAAGGGTAAAGGTACTGCAACTATTAAAGTTATGGCAACAGACGGTAGCAACAAGTATGCAACTATTAAGGTAACAGTAAAGCAACCTGTAACAACTGTTAAGATAAATAAAAAGTCAGCTAACCTAAAAGTAAAGGGCAAAGCTAAACAGAAAACAGTTACACTAAAAGCTACTGTTAATCCAAAGAATGCAAATGTTAAGTCAGTAAAATGGACAACATCAAAATCTAAGATTGCTACAGTTGCACAAAATGGTAAAGTAACTGCTAAGAAAAAAGGTACTTGTTTTATTACAGCTACTGCAAAAGATGGTAGTAAAAAGTCTGCAAAGTGTAAGATTGTAGTTAAGTAAAGCTATAAAAATAATATCTGAAATTGTGTTGAATCCCTTGTTTTGCAAGGGATTCAATACTCTCTAAATTAAATTAAAAAGGTGGAATTAAATGAGTACATATGTTATCGGAGATATTCACGGAGAATTTAATCAGCTTTTAGAATTATTAAATACAATGGATTTTTCTTCTAAGGATTGGAGATCGGAAATGGGTGATGTTGTGGATAAAGGTGAACATCCTATCAAATCATTGCAGTTACTTATGGGCTTACCTAATTGTACTTGTCTTATGGGAAATCATGAGTTAATGATGCTGAAGAATAGAGGAATGATAAATAATCTGGATAATCTTTCTACGGAATTTATAGAAAACAATTGTTTTGATATTTTAGATTGGCTTAATAATGGTGCCGAGTCTACATTATGTGAACTTTCTGAATTGTCTTTAGATGAAAGAAATAAGGTTTTAGATTATGTAGAAAAGTTTAAGCCTTATGTTGAACTGAATATTAACAGTGTTGATTATTTGTTGGTACATGGAGGACTAGGAAATTTTTCAGTTGAAAAATCTATTGCCGATTATTCATTAGAAGAATTAGTTTGGGATAGACCTGACTATAGCAAAAAATATTTCAGTAACAAGATTTTAGTAACCGGTCATACACCTACTCAGCGTATAAAAGAAAATACCTTGCCCGGTTATATTTTTATTGGTAATAATCATATTGCACTTGATTGTGGTGCTTTTTCTCCTAAAGGCAAATTAGCCGGTATTTGCCTTGAAACTATGGAAGAATTTTATTCCAGATAAATTTTTAATAAATAATTTTAAAAGCTTTATTAATTATTGTAATTTAGTTAATTTATTAAAAACTAATAT
>OBVH01000196.1_pt1 | contig 45141 bp, 50 predicted proteins | sample 1495001 | NCBI WGS metagenome assembly OBVH01 (sample SAMEA2579959, study PRJEB22360) | human gut metagenome
GCGTCAGCCGGCGCAGTAAAAAGAGGAGCCCGGCGACATCTTTTGTTATCCGCCAAACAAAACCCAAAAACAACCCACACTAAACCCAACAAAACACCAAAACAAGACAAATAATCATTGATTGATAGTTAAAATGGGGTAAACTTGACAAATAAACCCACTTAAAACCCAAAACACACCCAAACAAACACCAAAAAAAACACCATAAGGAGTTTTATAAATGTTGGTATTCATTGATGACGGTTCAACAAACATCAAACTACAGTGGCAGGAAAGCGACGGAACAATTAAACAGCACATTAGCCCGAACAGCTTCAAACGCGAGTGGGCAGTTTCTTTTGGTGATAAAAAGGTCTTTAACTACACACTGAACGGCGAACAGTATTCATTTGATCCAATCAGCCCGGATGCTGTAGTCACAACCAATATCGCATGGCAATACAGCGACGTTAATGTCGTTGCGGTGCACCACGCCTTACTGACCAGTGGTCTGCCGGTAAGCGAAGTGGATATTGTTTGCACACTTCCTCTGACAGAGTATTACGACAGGAATAACCAACCCAATACGGAAAATATTGAGCGTAAGAAAGCAAACTTCCGGAAAAAAATTACATTAAATGGTGGGGATACATTCACAATAAAAGATGTAAAAGTCATGCCTGAATCTATACCGGCAGGTTATGAAGTTCTACAAGAACTGGATGAGTTAGATTCTTTATTAATTATAGATCTCGGGGGCACCACATTAGATATTTCTCAGGTAATGGGGAAATTATCGGGGATCAGTAAAATATACGGAGACTCATCTCTTGGTGTATCTCTGGTCACATCTGCAGTAAAAGATGCCCTTTCTCTTGCGAGAACAAAAGGAAGTAGCTATCTTGCTGACGATATAATTATTCACAGGAAAGATAATAACTATCTGAAGCAACGAATTAATGATGAGAACAAAATATCAATAGTCACCGAAGCAATGAATGAAGCACTTCGTAAACTTGAGCAACGTGTATTAAATACACTCAATGAATTTTCTGGTTATACTCATGTTATGGTTATAGGTGGTGGCGCAGAATTAATATGCGATGCAGTAAAAACACACACACAGATTCGTGATGAACGTTTTTTTAAAACCAATAACTCTCAATATGATTTAGTTAACGGTATGTATCTCATAGGTAATTAATGATGGACAAGCGCAGAACCATTGCCTTTAAGCTAAATCCAGATGTAAATCAAACAGATAAAATTGTTTGTGATACACTGGACAGTATCCCGCAAGGGGAACGCAGCCGCCTTAACCGGGCTGCACTGACGGCAGGTCTGGCCTTATACAGACAAGATCCCAGAGCCCCTTTCCTTTTATGTGAACTGCTGACGAAAGAAACCACATTTTCAGATATCGTGAATATATTGAGATCGCTATTTCCAAAAGAGATGGCCGATTTAAATTCTTCAACAATCATTCAGTCCTCTTCACAATCGGAGCAAAAAAGTGATGAGGAGACAAAAAAGAATGCGATGAAGTTAATAAACTAATTAAATTATGATTGAGTTTCCTTTATCCACTATCAGGCTGGATAAAGGGAACTCATTATTCATGGTTCTTGCATCTCCGTCAGACGTTTTTATATCCGGACAGCCCCTCTATGGCCACTTCTGTGCAGTATGCAATACTCGCAGGATATACACTTTTCCCCACTGGCTGTCGACCTCATAAACCAGAACAAGGGGTTCTACGCCGGAACCGCCGAAATTTCCGACACAGCGAATTAGTCGATTTTTGAAGCATGTTTGTCGTGTGCTGACGTGTACGTTTATGGTGCCGTGAGTGAGAATTTATCCGTACCAGCCATGTGATACGTTGCGAACAGTGATTTTTCACTCCAAATGGCTATTTTTTTGCTGTCCGGTTGACGGTGGACTTACGTACAGGCCACCGAACGCTAAAATTTATGGCCCCGGAAATTTCGGCGGTTCCGGCGTGCAACCCCAATTAACAAGAGATAAAATCCCCTTCTATATGCTTTCAAAAAATAGTATAAATCGTTATTCTGATATGAGTGATTTTATTCAATCCAATAATGAAACAACTCCAGAAAAGGCATTTATTAAAGAAGTTATGGGAACAGGAGACTGACACATGGATATAATAGAAAAAAGAATCACAAAACGACACCTCAGTGAAAGTGAATTATCAGGTGTAAATTATTACAATTGTATATTTGAACGAATACAGCTTGACAACTTTAACTTTCGCGATTGTGAGTTCGAAAAATGTCGCTTCGTAAACTGCTCAATAAAGAATTTAAAACTTAATTTTTTTAAACTTATTGACTGTGAATTCAAAGATTGTTTATTACAAGGAGTAAATGCAGCAGACATTATGTTTCCCTGTACTTTTTCTCTTGTAAATTGTGATTTAAGATTTGTTGATTTTATTAGTTTACGGTTACAGAAATCTATTTTTTTATCCAGTCGCTTCCGTGATTGTTTATTTGAGGAAACAGACCTTCGTAAATCTGATTTTACTGGTTCGGAGTTTAATAATACAGAGTTCAGACATTCTGATTTGTCTCACTGTGATTTTTCAATGACAGAAGGTCTCGATATAAATCCTGAGATAAACAGGATCTTATCTATAAAGATACCACAGGAAGCAGGTTTAAAAATACTTAAACGAATGGGAGTGGTTGTAGGGGGATGAGGTGAGTAGACCCGCCGGTTGCCCGGACGGGCCCCTCCTCAGAACCGGACCTGCGGAACTACCGCATCCGGCTCCCGACAGATCAGTGTCCCCACACATATTTCAGAAAGAATGGAACATTGACTGAGTTCTCCATCTCGATGGGTATCCCAGCATTTTGAGAATCAGATCCAGCTTTTCTCATGTCATTGGGTGTGGGGTTTGAAGCCCAATGGGCGGAAACGTACGCTAAGAAGCTAACTATATGATTTTAAGTCAATAAAGTCGTGGCGTTGTTAGGCAGGTTTACGTTGATTTGATTACCGAGTTTATTAACACTGAAAGTCCCTGAAACCGCATGGCTACTGGCATTGACGGGAAGAGTAAACAAAACCCTCGTTTTCTTTACTCACCTCTTCTGCTCAAAAAATGAACTTAGCGTACGATCTCGTACAGTTGGGCCTCAAACCCCGGATACGGCACAGTCCCATTCATCCCGGGTGAGTCCGGCTTCAGGGTGCTCAGCCAGCCAGGCAGGAATATCGCGGGAGATACCGACCCTGAGAGGCAGAAAACCGCCGCCTTCAGCGCGAAGATGCGGGAAAATCGCCTTGACCTTTTCCATGCACTGGTCGGTGAACTCCCGTGTCCAGTGCTCTCTGAGGGGTCTGCGTGGTGGTCTTCCTTTCCTTTTCTTTCCGACGGCAGCAGGCGCAGGAGACGCATCCTGGATGGGGGCTGGCAGCTGCGCATCAGCAGCAGCCCGGGGGGGCCCCCAAAGTGAGGTGCCGCCACTTCCGGTACAGGCGGAATGACAGTCTCTGTTTTATCGACGACAGGTGGTGGTGAAATAACGCGACGTTTTTTCACCACAATGACGGGCGTTTTCTTTTCCTGATTCCTGGCCATTAATACCCCGACAAGATTAAATTCTGGTTAACGATATCATTATACAGCGAATAATATAATTATGGTTCACGTATTATTACCCGTGACTCTTTCTTGGTAACTCCCGCATAATAACCTCACTTTTCCAGTATTCCAGAAGATGACGTTTTTTTCCTGATAATAAAAATGTGCCAATATGGAAATAAGAAATAGGATTTTTTATCAGCATACGCAAATTTTTCAGAAAATAATGAGACAGATGAATTTTATATACACAGATAAAACCGCGCAACAGACATAAATATGACAGTAGCCATGAAAAAGCAGAGAGATACAGGGTGATACAGAAAAGTAACTATTTTTTAGCTATAGTATTATTGGTTTTACCTATTTTCGTGATTGTATTTCTGTATATTTGACAATGAGTCTCTCAGAATCGGTTTCTCGAAGTGACGAGCGATCAGAATGGAGACAAATAAATTCGGGAAACGAACCTTCACGGTAAGTTTTGTCACATTTATCATCCCTAAATATGAGAATTATCACCAAAACTAACCACCCAACCAACAGCAGCGCCGGGAGCAGCATTATAAAATCATGTATAGAGTTGCGTGACGACATGATAAGTTCTCAATATGCTCTTTACCAGATTATACCAGTGATACAGTTTTTTGATATTGCACGCATGGGCATAGCGAGTCAGTGTGTTGATGCTGGCTTTATCCTGTCCTGGGTGGCCAGCATGGGCCAGTATCTTTTACTTTGGGTCGCGAAACAGCATCTGCGTGCCTTTGGGTGACGTGCCAAAAAGGTAAAAACCTCTGCGTTTTAGCATGTCGGCCATTTGCGAGGATTTGACGTAGCACCTCGCCATCATTGGCCGGCTAGGGTTTGATGCGAGCATATCGGACACAAGCATTGACCCATAGCCTTTCCCGCGAAGCTCTTTGACAATACTGACGGCACGGAGTTCAAGTCGTGGCACACCAGTTGGATCGCGTACGTCACAGAACCAGATTAGTCCTACTTTTTTGTCATCAGAACGTCGCAGCAGGATGTAGATAAAATGCCCGGTGTATTGGCCCAGCTCGTTCGCCTTGATTTCCAGCCTGAGCTGCTGCTCAAAGGTGTCACCAACCTTTGATGTGAGGATCTCTTCGTAGAAGTGACCTTTGCGTGCGCCGTCTTCGAACTCCCCCATGATAAATGGCATGTCTGCCACAGTTGCTGCCCTTGAATAAAATTCACTCATGAATTACCTCAGTATCTTTCTAAGACACCATATTTTATGCCCCGGTTAAAACAATGAGCAAACCAGACGGCCGCGACTGTTCAGAACATATCGCTCTTACTGGGGGAGCAGTAAACTAAAAATGAAAAGTATTATTCCTGACAGGAATTTTATGGCCACTTCTGTGCGGTATGCAACACGCGCAGGATATACACTTTTCCCCACTGGCTGTCGACCTCATAAACCAGAACAAAATGGGGGTGAATAACCAGTTCCCGGGTTCCTTCCACACGACCGTTGCGGCCTTTATACGGCTGCCCGGCCAGGCTGCTGGCGGAATAACCAATCCGTTCGTCCAGTTCAATGGCGGCCATCAGGTTCTGCTCCGCAATGTACTCACGAATGCGCTTCCTGTCCTGGCTGGCCAGCATGGTCCAGAATATCTCCATCATTTACCGGCGACCTTCCTGCTCATTTCATCCCGCCATGCGGTAGCTGAGGATTCGACCATGTCATGGGAAAGCACATCACCGCGCTCAAGTTGCTGGCGTCCTGCCGCAACCTGGTCACGGAACCAGGTATTATGCTGCCGTTCAACGGTCTGGCGCATAAAATCCCGGATTAACTGAGAGCCATTACGGTCCATACTTTTTGCAGCGGCCATAAAAGCATCCTTCAGTTCAGCGTCGATTCTTAAACTCATATTAACCTGTGCCATTTATCACCTCGTCATTACTACGTATATACACAGTATATAACGATTCAGATATCTTCACCAGGATATGCCGCGCCAGCGGCATGGAAGGCGGCACTCTGTTGTAGCATATGGCACAGGAGTAAAACCGCCGAAGCCCGGCGTAAGCCGGTACGGATTGATAGATTTCACCTTACCCATCCCCCGCCCTGCTAAGCCATACCCGCTTTCAGTCATGAGAGAGCTTCTGTGCGCGGTCGGAGTGGTCCCGACGAGGGTTTACCCGAAGTCGGGGCGTATCTCCGCGTTAGCGGGCCGTGAGGGCCGCTTACGAGCGTGTACTGAGAACTTCCAGCGAGAAGACTGACAGCGATGACGATGTAGTTACAACATTCATAATTAAAAGCGACTCTGTTCCGGCCCTTTGGGCCGGGGCGGGGCCGCTTTTCAGTTATGAGGGTGGGGCTTTGTGGTTTCAGTTCTGCGTAGGACCGGGGTTTTTCTGGAGGTTGTCTTTGTGTGTTGTAACTAAAGTGGCTCCTGTCGGGGCCCGCCGCTTGCGGTGGGAGGTGCATATCTGTCTGTCCACAGGACAGGCAGTGAATAGGTTTTCTTTTTAAATGAATGTAATTAAGTAGTTTAAAGGAGATATAAACAGGTGTTTAAAAGATACATTGCACCCTGTAACGCTGGCGGCTGGCGCTTTATGACATGAACGGTTGTAACCTTATGGGGAAGTCCCTTGCAGTTTAATGTGGATAAGCAAAATTCCCCGTCTGTGAGGCGTATTTTGTATTAAAAACAGGGGGAACCGGATGCACCTGAAGGTGGATGATGAGGTTGTTTTTTGTATGTGGTGCTGTTTTTTTGTGCACTGGCGGGCTTCAGACGTGCGGAAGCCTCCGGCGCGTGCCGGATTATTCTGAGGAGGTCACTTTCAGGGGGAAGCTGTGGCCAGCCGGCTGTAATTGCGGTTACGTGACAGAATCATGCGCTCCTTCACACGACGCTCCACTTCGCGTTTTACCGCCTCACCATTAGCAGTGAAGCGTCCTTCCGAGATTTCACGCGTCAGCTGCCGTTTCACCAGGGTGACGATATCCTGACGTTCTCTGTTCGCATCACGACGCGCACGGGCACGTTTTATTCCACGGGACTTAAGCTCTGTCTGGTAACTGCGGAAACGCTCACGCACAAAACGCCAGGCTTTCGCTATCAGCTCATCCATACCCAGGGTATCCAGCCCCTGCTTTTTGCGCTGTTTGTTTTCCCATTCAACACGACTGCGGCGCGCAGCTGCCACTGCATCCTCAGACACATCAAGGGCAGCAAACAGAGCCAGTGTGAACGTGATGTCGGTCGGAATGTAGCACCCGATAAGCGGGTCATATTCCGTCTGGTAGGTAATCAGTCCCAGCTCTGACAGGAACGTCAGGGCCCGGGTGGCACGGGTGATGGAGAGTTTTCCTGCACCGGACTCTGTCGCCAGTCCGCACTCAATGGCCAGTGTGGTGATGGAACACTGGACGCGGTTGGCCAGCGGGTCATAGTGGAAACACAGCCCCTGCAGCAGCGCATCAATAGCCCGTCGACGCAGCACCGGTGGCATGCGCCGACGCAGACCACGGGAACGGGCATGCGCCACATGAATGGCGAAATCAAAACGGGAGGTGAAGCCCACCGCCTTTTCCATCAGTTTTTCGCAGAACTTCAGCGTTCCGGCACCTTCACGGGGAGTGAACACCGGATTCGGGTTCTTTACCTGGCGGTAATACGTTTGGTGAAGATCAGTCACACCATCCTGCACTTACAATGCGCAGAAGGAGCGAGCACAGAAAGAAGTCTTGAACTTTTCCGGGCATATAACTATACTCCCCGCATAGCTGAATTGTTGGCTATACGGTTTAAGTGGGCCCCGGTAATCTTTTCGTACTCGCCAAAGTTGAAGAAGATTATCGGGGTTTTTGCTTTTCTGGCTCCTGTAAATCCACATCAGAACCAGTTCCCTGCCACCTTACGGCGTGGCCAGCCACAAAATTCCTTAAACGATCAGTAATCTAGCACTGACAGAAAAAACTAGCAAGAATGTGATCCCATCACATCATGTTCCGGTGACAGGCCTCTTTCTCGATAAGCCTTTCTATCAACTCTGCCTGAGTTACCCCTTCCTCTGCACACAGACTGGTAAGGTAGTTTTTCAGTTCTGGTCTGACGAAAACCTTGATCTCTTTACATACAGATCGTTTGCGCGCAGAAGCTGCTCTCTGTCGTTCTGCTTCACTCAAAGGTTTACCCTTTCTGTATGCTCGTTTTGCGCCAGATGAGGAAGTCACTGCATTTTCTGTCTGCGACATCTCGCCTCCTCAATACTCAAACAGGGATCGTTTCGCAGAGGATACTACAGTTTTTTGAAATCAGCGACTTGAGAATTGTGATGAAGATCTGTGTTGGCGCACAAATCAACGGGGATTACTGTCGTTTAGTGTGAATTTTGTTGCGAAATGGCTGAAAAACAGGAAATGCCTTAACCCGGGTGCCGGCCCCGGGCGGGACCGGCGGTTTCTGGCATGTCGGGTGTCTGCCCCTGAAATACCTCACACTTCCGGAAAGCGGGGACTTCCGTCCCCGCCCGGCAGCTTACTTCCGTGCTTCGTAGGCCAGAGTTACCTGCACCACTGTATTTCCCCTGTGAATATTCAGTTCACATAACCGTTCCCTGAATATCAGTGAAAAACACAACACCGTGGCGCACACGGCGAGCAACCCGATAAGGGCATATTTCGTCATAAACTTTGACCTCTCTGCAAGGAAGAGGCTACAATCAGTAGTGCGACGTACTTCATGCAGACCTCACGAGTTAATGGATTAACGAGTGGGGTCTTCGCATTTCTGGTACCTGCGTCTTGCCTGAACCAGAAAGGCTCAGACACCCGCTGCGATAATACCACATTCCCTGTTGCTGACTATTACCCCCATTTACCTGTTTTTGTTACAGAAACGCCGGGAGCGGGGAAAACTTGCTTTTTCCCGTTTCCGGGGTTGGACAACTGAGCAACGCGAAGGCGTCAGCTACGATGTTCCGGAGACGGCTGATCAGCCCCTGTTGTATTCAGCCATTCTCCGGTCATCTGCAGCAGTTTTCTGGCATCGTGGCTTCTGAGCAACGGAATACCAGCCTGCCTCAGAACCTCTTCCAGAAGAATATCCCGGCGCCGGCGTTCCGGTCGTAAATGGCTGGCATCATCCAGCTCTACTGCAGCAACAATACTGAACGAACGCCGCTCAACGATAACCACATCAACATGCCACTGAGACACCATCCTGAATAACTGCCACCACTGGCGTGATCGTGGCCGGATATTCCCGTTCAGCTGGACGATATCCGCGACCCGTACCTGCGGACACAGATACCACCGCTTCATATCCTGAACCGCCCCGATTTTCCTGGAGAGTGTTTTATCTGTGAACTCAGGCTGCCAGATCATTGTTTCCGATGGAAGCATAATAAGCTTTTTCTGCTTCTGCCGGAGGTGTATGGCCCAGCCTTCCCAGCAATCGTCGATTGTTATACCAGTCCACCCACGTGAGTGTGGCCAGTTCCACTTCTGCACGGTTTTTCCAGCTCTTACGGTGTATTACCTCCGCTTTGTAAAGACCATTGATGCTCTCAGCCATCGCGTTGTCATACGAGTCGCCTGTGCTCCCTGTTGATGCCAGTAATCCGGCTTCCTTAAGCCGCTGCGTGTAGGCCAGTGATACATACTGAGAGCCTTTATCGCTGTGATGGATGGTGCCAGACGGACGGCGGGCCCACAACGCCTGCTCAAGTGCATCCAGCACCAATGTCGTTTCCATGGACGATGAGACCCGCCATCCCACGATATATCCGGCAAACACATCAATGATGAACGCCACATAAACGAAGCCCTGCCATGTACTGACGTAAGTAAAATCAGCCACCCACAACTGGTCAGGACGTTCTGCCACGAACTGACGGTTTACGCGGTCACCTGCGGCAACAGTTTTCCGGCTGACGGTAGTGCGGACCTTTTTACCCCGGAGAACACCGGCAAGTCTCATAACCGCCATGAGGCGCGCCACTGTACATCTGGCCACCCTGATTCCTTCCCGTAACAACTGACGCCAGACTTTACGCACACCGTACACCTGATGATTTTCATCGTATACGCGCCGTATCTCTCTCTTCAGCCAGTCATCGCGCTGCGCACGGGCACTGCGTTTATCAGGATGATGCCGCTGCTGCTGACAATGGTAATACGTTGACGGGGCAATATGCAGTTCACTGCATACCGGTCCGACCCCGTACTGCTCACGCAGCTTATCCAGCAGTGGCATTATTTTTTCCAGAGGCGGTCGAACTCCGCCTTCGCAAAATAAGCGGAAGCCTGGCGAAGGATATCGTTACTGCGGCGCAGTTCACGATTTTCACGTTCCAGCTCTTTCAGACGCTGACGTTCAGCGGTGGTGAGTCCACCATCACCGCCCCCGGTATCCCGCTCATGCTGGCGAACCCAGACACGCAGAGTCTCTGGCGTACAGCCAATCTTTGGAGCAATGGAACAAATTGCCGCCCATTGTGAGTGATATTCGCCCTGACTTTCCAGAACCATACGAACTGCCCGTTGACGGACTTCGGGGGAAAAACGAGTATTTTTAGTCATCCTGTTTACCTCTTTCTCAGGAAGTTTAGTCTCCAGGATTTCCGGGGCGGTTCATCCACAATTCTGAGCAGTCCTTTCATAAAACTGACTTCCCTTTCTGTCAGCAGCGTCTTCTGACGTTGCCAGCATTCACCGCTGGACAGTATTCGCTCTGCATCACCGGTCCGTATACCTGCCGCATGCAATTGCATCAGCAAAGGAGAATGCTGATTTACACTTCTGAGGATAATCCGGATAAGTAACGCTGCAATAATCAGAACAATGAGAATAAAAATAATCAGTTTCATTATTTATCTGCTCCTGGAAATTAATTATTGCTGAATTATTACCTTACATATTTCCATATCTCTTTTGGTATCCTGTCATATAACTTTCCGGTGATTAATTCCGCTAACCGGTGGTCTGCTGCTGAATTAAATGATTCACGTTCACTGTTCGATAAACTGTCCCTGGTTTTATGAATAATTTTTTCCAGCGTATTGACTGATGAACATCGCCGTAACTGATACAGCCATTCCTGTTTTGTTTTGCTATATTTATTCCCGACAGGAACAGATGAATGATAAAATTACCAGTATTTTATTTACGGTGTCTCCATATCCAGGGTGGAACCGGATCAGCATCTGACCAGAGCCCACGTTTTTGTTGTCTGGCTTCGTTCTGAAGGACAGGCAGCACGGGATCTGTGTTGTACTGCTCATATACCCAGGCAGCCCCGGCCCGGACCATAAACTGATTAATATTCATTCCGTCTGGTGCATAAACCTGCCCGAGAATACGACCATAACGATCTCGCTGAAAATATGTGACGGTAACCGTTTTTCCCACAACCAGTGATTTCATCATGTCTGTTGACCACCGGCCATAATCCTGTTTCTTTTCCGGTGCATCAATATTTACCAGCCTGATCCGCACCGCCTTCCGTGAGTCCATGACCTCGATGGTATCACCGTCCAGTACACGAACAACCCGTCCATGAATATCTGCAGACAATACCGGCCATGAAAAGATAAATAATACCAGTGGAATATATTTCCTCATGTTATTCTCCATATCAAATAAATGTCACCTGTATTTCAGGCATCCTGAATATTGCAGCACACATTGAATAACATCTTGTTTTGTGAAATTAATCACAAAATATAAAAGCGCGACTTAATACGGAAAAGACTCTGTGTTACTCAGAGGTATCCGGTCATACTGCCCGACCGGAGAGTCAGAAAAACAATACTTATGAACTCCTTTCAGCCTCCTCCACCTGGTCGCGGAGGCTGCTTTTTTACCTCAACCCCTGGCATCGCCGGCGGCAGCGTTCAGCCCTCTGCCGGGCAAACGCCTGCCAGTCTGCCCGGGGAGCCATACAGGCAGCCCGTCGCCATGCTTCAGCGGCCTCCATCCAGAGTCCCCTGATTTCCAGACTGACTGCCCGTTTTCCGGCACGCTGCCAGCGCCAGACCTGAGTGTTTCGTGAACTGTTTCTGAATCCGTTCATTTTACATCTCCCCTCTTTAACTCATCAGTATTCCTGTGTTAAATAATTCAGTGGACTGACTTCTTTTCGGGTATAGAAGTTATTTCCTTTTAAGTCTTATTGTTTCAGCCTCCTCAGTTTTCGGGGAGGCTTTTTTTATTTCTCATCCAGCACAGCCTGAAGTTCTGCTTTTATCCGGTTCTGGCGACGGATTTTCGCCAGACGCGCTGCCGCATACGCTTCTTCCTCCTGAGAAATATGCTCCGTCACATACCCTTCCGTGTCATACCGGCAGGCACCGGCTTTCATGGCACACAGATAGCTTTCCGAACGGGTGATGGCCTTCAGCGCCCGGCGCAGTTTTTTATGCGAGAGCGGGATATTCCGCTGCGCCACGTCTTCCAGTAACACGTCCCGGATACCGCAGGCCAGAAGCCGGGGTGTGTCACCGTCAAATAATCCCGGCCACCAGGGTTTCAGGGTATTCACGGCCTCATCCAGCGTGGGCAGATTCAGATAAATGGACAGCGCCTGTCTGGCCTGCGCTTTTTTTGCCGCCAGCTCAGCTTCCCGGGCCGCCTTCTCGGCCAGCTTCTGCTTTTTCACCTTCCATTTTGGTGGCGTGGTGACATTGATGATGGTTTTCCGGCTGCGGACAGGCGTCTCCCCTTCCGTTTTCCGCTTCAGTGTCAGTACCGGTCGCTTCTGCTCTGTCATGCTGTGTTCTGCCTCTGACGAATTATCCTGTTGCGGCCAAAGATACCACACCCGTCACAGTGCCAGAACGCCCAGCACAGCCAGATGACAGGCATAGAACGTCGGGAAAAAATCTCCGGGCCAGAAACGGGGTAATGATTTCCCTGCGCACGACACCAGAGCAACGGTCAGTACCGTCATCATAAGACCGGCCACCGCCGCCGCATCACTGGTGGCAAGGTTAAGCGCCGGAATAACAGCCAGCAGGCAGGCGACCAGCGCCAGACGTTCCGCTCTGTCTTCCGCCCGGTACAGCCTGTGGCTGACTGCCAGCATCAGCAACCCGGCAATGCCGTAACTGGTGCCGGACAAAGGCAACCATACTGCCAGCAATAACATGGCCCCCACAGAACGCCACCGACTGCGCGTTTCACACCACGTCAGCACCTGTGCCGCCACAGCAAAGGCAAACAGGATATTCCCCTCATACCAGGGAAAGCCGGCCAGATAATACGAGAACTGGGCAATCACTGCCCATCCCCACAGCCGGTTAATGGCCGGTTGCCGGATATGCGCATGGCGGGACAGATTCAGCCCCCACACCAGGGCAAACAGCGGAAAAGCTCCTCGCCCGGCCAGAAACATCCATTCCTGCTTCAGCTGGAATATCAGATTGATGTGGTCCAGTACCATCAGCACCAGTGCCACCGTTTTGATGATATCCCGCTGTCCGGGTGACCAGACCAGAAACGACTGCAACCAGGTATCGGTCCGGGCAGCCAGTGAATCGTTACGTGTCGTGTTCGTGTTATCCGTTGTCATCAGCGTTTATCTTCCTGTATCAGTCTCCGCCCAGGGTTTTCTCTTTCTGCAGGTCACGAACCATATCCCGCTCCATCTGCTGCAGACGCTCCTGCAGCAGATTTTCCCGGGCAACCTCCCGGACCGCTTCCCGCTCCCGTTGTGATTCACGCAGCACACTCTCCGGCAGTGCGGTTTCCCGTTCAGAAGTGGCAGTCCGGTCACGTTCCTGCCCGGCAATATCCCTGACAGCCAGCTCTGTTTTGCCGTCCGGCAGGTCAGGTTTGTTCTCTGCCATTTTTCTGACAATCTCATCTGCGCGGCGTTCCGTTTCACGGCGGATGGCCTCTTCAGCCTGCCGCTGTGAAGGTCGGGTTGCCGTGACCGGTTCGCCATTTCCGGCTCCCGGCTGGACGCTGCTGTCCGGGATATCCCCCCACACGCGACCACCGGTGATGGCACCGGGATTCCACGGACGGCCTTCACCGGCGATTCTCACCACCACACCGCTGTCAGGATTATCACGGGCAATCCGGACACCCTCCTGCATATTATCAGCCAGCAGGCTTTCTCCGTTACGGCTGCCCTGCAGGGCCACGAACTGCGCATCCCCGCTGCCTTTTACCCGACCTTCACCGCTGAATCCCCGCAGCCCGTTTCCGTCATCCGTGGTCAGCGGGTTCAGCCAGATACCGGCGGACCTGCCGTTACGGTCAAAAGCCGGCAGTGCCACATACGGTTGCGGATATTTACGTCCCGGAGCAATAAACCGTGCAGGAGTGTCTCCCCCGGCCAGCCCCGCCTGACGGAGAACGGCACGGCCTGCCGCCACGTCCCGCAGTTCCCCTGCCGTACTGAACAGCCGCTGCGCATTCATGACCTCCCGGTCCGGTTTCGGCTCCAGCACATCGTGGGCAGTTCCTTTCTGTACGGCATTGTTAATGGCATCCGTCCAGCCCTGACGGTTATCGGTGTACACCTGCACATGCTGCTTCATACGCGACAGGGCCACGTAGGCTGACTCAAAGCCGGCCATCTGTTTCCGGTTACCTTCCGTGCCTTCAAGCGCGATGGCAAAGGTTTCACTCGCCCCCTGCGCACCGTGGGCAGTGATGGCATAGGCCAGGTCAATATGTTGCTCTGCCCGCTCCTGACCGGGGCGAATCACCCGGGTCTGCTGTCCGTCCGACAGCGTGACACTGTCACCGGAAACCGCTGTCACCGTCCAGACGCTGTTGGCCACATAACCGCGCTCCCGGTCACTCTTCGTGAAGCGCATCCGGTCGCCGGTCCCCACCCGGATTTTGTCTGGTGTGTACAGTGTGACACCTTCAGCCACCGCCTCCCGGGGCGAAATCAGCCGCGTGTTACCCTCCGCATCCTGCAGGGTTATCAGCCCGTCATCCCTGCTGATACCGGCAATCCGGTGATACACATTATCCACCAGGGCAAGGGCATCCGGGTTTTTCTCCCAGGTGGAGAGACGACGCAGTTCTCCGTCACGTATATTCGCTGTGTTCAGGACAGGCACCATGACCTGCTCTTTTCCCAGCTCACCGGCCTTTTCCAGTGCATCATGAATCATGCTGTTCAGCACGCGCCGGTCCTCATTCAGGTGCGTGACAATCAGCGTCTGCTCCCGTGCTTCCGGCGTCCTGCCGGTATAGTCGCGGACAATGGCTTCATACAGTGTCATGGGGACATCCGGGAAAGCCTCGCCTTTCAGCATCGCCTTCTGCTGCGCTTCTGCCAGTTTCGCTTCCTGGCTGTGACTGAACTCCGTCACGGAGTGCTCCGGTGCCCATGCGCCCTCCAGACGTGGCACCTGAGACGGTTTCACACTCTCAAGTCCGGACAGCGCCCTTTCCACATCCCGGTTAATCAGGCTGTATACCGCCTCCCGCAGTTCCGGCGTCTGACGCACAATCTCCTTCATGATGGCCACATCGGCAGCACTGCGCGTCTGCTGCAGACGGAAAGGCTGACCGGGCGCGATGGCCTGCAGCTGGTCCGTGTCACCGCTGGCCACAGCCCGACCGCCACCGGCCGCAATCAGGGCGTATGCCCGTGCCATGTCGGTATTGCCCACCATAGAGCTCTCATCGAGCAGGAACAGCGTGTTGCTGAAATCCGGCGTTTCTCCGCTGCGCTGCTGCAGCTGCGTGTCATGCAGAAAGGACGCCAGTGTCTGTGCATCCACGCCGGCGCTGCGCATCTCCCCGACCGCACGGTGTGTGGGCCCCAGCCCCACGACACGGGGACGTTCACTCTCCGGCAGCATGTTCACGGCTGACATCACCGCCCGGAACTGTGTGGTCTTACCCACACCGGCATAGCCCTGCACCACCGTGAAACGGTCGGACGTTTCCAGTATCATGCGGGTGGCGGCACGCTGCCCCGACGTCAGTGTCTCCATGAGTTCGCCGGGTACCCTCTCCATCAGCGGCGTGACCGCCTCCTTACCTTCGAGAATATGGCGAAGAATGCTCTTTTCTGCCTCATACGACGCACGGGAAACCAGCAGGCCTGTGCCATAGCCTTTTGCCACATCCACATACAGTAAGTCACCGCGTTTTATCTGCGCATTGATTTCCCCTCCCAGTTCAGTAAAACCGGTTCCTTCTGCAGCAAACGACTTCGCCTCTGTCAGCAGGTCCACCATGCTGAAGGCCAGGTTTTTACTTTCCAGCACAGGAAGGGCCAGATGAATGGCCTGCTGTGCCGGAGTGTGAAGTGCGGACTTCTGATGACTGATGGCACTTTCCAGCAATGTCTCACCGGCACGCGCCTTTATCTGCTCAGAAACCACCGTAAAGGAGGGATGGCGGGCAAGTTTTTCCGCAGTACGGGTTTCATCCAGTGAGGAATACAGCCGGACATCACGACCGCTGCGGGCCAGACCGTTCAGGGTGGCGTTGTCCATTGCCATCTGTGTGACGGAGGCAAAAACCGTCGCACTGTCACTGACGGAATGCCCGGGCGTTTCCACCCAGCCGCTCTCCAGCTTCAGTGCCGTGAATGGTGAGTCGCTCACAGGCAGGGAGGCCGGTTCAGCACGTCCCGGCACAACAACCGTCATCGCATCTTCACTGACGGATGCCACCTGCAGGCGGTCACCGCCGGAGACGCGGAGTCCGGGAATTTTCCCTGTCACCCTCAGACGCTCACCGTCTGCCACCGGTATTTTTTCCGGCCGGAACAGCGACCAGCTGCTGTCCAGAGAGGAAATACGCACCACCTGCGTTTCGCCCTGCGCATCCCGCAGGGTCAGGCTGTGACTCTGCGCTGTCACCCGGTCTATCACATAGCGGTCATGACTGCGTGTCTCCGGGTTCCACTGCTCCATCACCATCCCCGGTCGGTACATATCCCGCAGATAACGGCTCCGGCTGTCCAGCCAGACCGGTGACAGTGCCGTCATGGTCACCTCCTGATGACCGAGCACGCCCTGTGTTTTCAGCTCACTGCGAATGGCCTGTGTCAGTATGGCCTGTTCCCGTACCCCGCTGACCTGTGCCACGCTCTCTTCTCCGGCTTTCACGCTGGCCGCAAAATCTCCGGCCAGCCGGGCATAGCGGACATTACGGTCCGGTTCACTGATGATGGTGGCCGGTCGCTGTTCTCCCCCCTGCCAGCGATATGTGTTCACCCCGGCATCCTTCATGGCCATCAGCGCACTGCCTGTACCGGTTCGCTGCCCGCTGTCGGTTATCAGGACCTGTACGTTATGACGTGCGGCACCGTCCAGCAGGGTTAACGTCTCTTTCAGGGAGAGTTTTTCGCCCTGGTCAACGATAACGGTACTGCCCGGCGTGAAGGCCATGCCCTCCTGCAGCTGACGACGTCCGGTTATCAGCTCACCGGACAGCCGTTCATCCTGCTTCAGGTTCATCTGCGAGCGACGGTCAGCGGCGATAATCTGCACCTCCCGCCCCTGCTCCCGGGCCATCATGACCAGTTCAGCCACCCGCTCACGCTGCCCGGCTGCACCGCCCTGCCCGGACACAATGGCCAGCGACGGACGGTCCTGTGCCAGAACACTGACCGCATCGCTGTAACCGGCCGTCCGGGGGACACTTTTCTCCGGATGTATGGTCACCCGGTTCTGTTTCATGATGTCACGACTGAGTGCCCGGACGGACAGCTCATCGAGCACATGGATCCCGGACGTGAACAGCCCCTTCTCACGGTCGAGGGGGATAAGCTGCTCACGGCTGATGGCCTCATCGATACCGGCGCGTGCCCGTTCAATCACACCGGCTTCCGGCGGCAGTATGCCGACCGTTCTGGCCAGCACGTCCGTGTACGTAAACTGCACTTTGCGTTCACTTAATCCGGCAATGGCCTGTGTCACCGCCTGCTGCACATCCGGCCCGTCCTGTGAAGCGGGTCCGGGTGTCTGCGTGCGGGTCTCCGCACGCTGATCCGCCGCGTCACGATATGCCCGGATGTCGAACCCGGTTTCCTTCAGCGTCAGCATCCATTCAGCCATTCTGACTTCAGGATCGACGTGCTGTTTGGATTTTCGCGTATCCAGCGCCGCCACATCCCGGGATTTCAGCGAGGCGTCTTCCCCGACAGCCTCCCGGATAGTCTGTGAGCGTCCGGAAAAGGCCTCCACCGGTACACCCGGCATTTCCCACATACCGTGCTTACCAACCACTTCAGTTTCATAGCCCAGCGCCTCAACCTGCTCTTTCAGTTTTTCCCGGTAGAGCCTGCCAAAGGCAATCTGATTAGCGTACACATTCTCAATGAACCCCGTTTTCCCCACTTTGTCACTGCTCAGTGTCTTCCATTCGCCGTTATGCTGCGTGACATTAGCCACCACCGCATGCGTGTGTAACTGTGGTTCCTGATCGCGACTGGTGTCGTGATTAAAAAGCGCCATCACCAGATTACCGGTCAGCACCGTTTCTGACTGTCCGTCCGTCATCACCCGTGTGGAGGCCAGCGCCTCCACCTGACGGACAGCAAAATCCACGGCCTGATTATGTGCATCAATCAGGCGCTTATCGCCACCTAACATGGCCATCATGGAGACACTTTTGGGGGCGGAGAAGGTCAGGTCGTAGCCGGGACGATGCTTATTACTGCCATCCTGCATGCGGCTTAAATCCGCTCCGTCCGGCAGCCTTCCCTCCAGAAGACGGGTAAAAACATCCTTATCGACACTGCCCTGCAGTCCCAGCTGTTCAGCCCCCCTGCCGGCCCAGCGTTCTCCCATGCTGCCCAGTACATAGTAATTATCCTTGTCGGTATAATAGTTACCGGCACTTCCGGCCGATCTGACCTGCGCGATACTCATCATCAGAAATCATCTCCCGGCTCAACATCCTCCCCACGCTCCCGGTGCACATTAATGTTCACCTCTTCACGACGCTGCATCTGCTGCTGGATGTCCGGATGATTTTCCTGTTGCCATGCCTCATAAGCGGTCATATCCACCACTTCACCGGATTCACTGATCCCGGGTGGCAGTTGCTGTTCCATCTCTTCTTCCGGTTTCATTTTCAGCTCCTGCTCGATCCCCCCTGCCGGAACATTCACACCTGAATCTGACTTCTTATCGTTGATGGCAGGAGACACCGGCTGTTGTGGCTGTTGTGGCTGTTGTGGCTGTTGTGGCTGTTGTGGCTGTTGTGGCTGTTCAGCCTGAGTCACATCTTCTCCGGAAACAACCTCCGGGACATCCGGTTCGAAGAGGCTGGCCATCTGACGACCTTCTGCTTCCCTTGCGGCAAGTACGGCACTCAGGCGGTTCTCCATTTCCGGGTTGATGTCACGCGGAATAAACTCCGGGGCAACCTTCGGACGTGCCTGATATTTCAGGGAGAGTTTTACTGCCGGATACGGTCCGGGCAGGGTGACATAGCAGGTCAGATCCGGCAGGGACTGAATGTCGGAATAACTGACCAGCGTCTGACGCTCCATATCCTTACCGGTCGATACCCCGTCACGTACCGGGTCAGCACCGTAGGAATACTGCAGGCTGGCTTTCAGGTGCTCTTTCTCACCAATCTCACCGGCAGCGAACTCTGCAATCTTATGGCTGGGAGAACGGAAAAAGGCACGGGTGTTCATGACATCAAACAGCGTGGCAGCCGCTTTCTCACCGTAGATATCTTCCAGCTGGGCATAGGACTGGATACCAAACACATAACAGCCACCGAACTTACGGGCTTCCGGCAGGATCTCCACCAGGTCCGGCAGTTTGTGTAACGTGGGTAACTCGTCACAGAAAAACCACACACGACGGTTACGGTTTTCTCCCATTGCCAGCAGACCACGAATGGCAATGGACAGCCACATGGAGATCACCGGCTTCAGGGAGGCATGGGTGTCGGCATTCGACGAGATAAACAGCCAGCCGTTTTTCTGATCTTCCCGGACACCCCGCATCCAGTCACGGATAGTAAAAGACTCACCGTTATGCTCAATCCCCTGCAGGTAACGGATGGCTTTCACGTAGTTGGTCAGCACGGCACGGATGGAAATCGCCGTTTTCTCGATTTTCTCTTCCACCAGGTTGGCCGCCGGTGAATTACGCAGGAAGGTACGCAGTTTTTCAATTTTGATGGAAAGCAGTGTGTCCACCAGTTTGCTGTAACTGCGGTTGGGGTCATTACGCATCAGGTACGCTGCTTCCGCAAAAATGGTACGTCCTGAACCCTGCCAGAACGGGTCCTCTTTTGTACCCATCGGGATCAGAGTATTTGCGGTATTATCAAAATCCGGCTGTGTCAGGCACTCCTTCCACAAATCCCATGCGGCACAGCGGGCATCCAGCGGATTCAGGATCTTATCGATGGAGGGATCATAGTAACTTTTAACAAATTCCCCCGAACGGTCATAAATCACCACCATATCGCCACGCTGACGGGCGTAGTTGGCCAGACGTCGGATAACTTCCGACTTACCGGCCCCCACCGTGCCGTGCAGACAGAAGTTCTGGATTTCGGAATCCCGGATAATCGGCAGGTCGCCAATCCGGATATCCGAGGCTTTACCGTCTTTTTTCAGCATCCGGGCAACCTCTTTCGGGTTCTCCGTCAGCTGACGACCACCTGTGACTTCATTTTCGCTCTGTTGTTTACCCTGACGTCCCAGAATCCAGGAGACAACAAAGAAGGTGATCAGGCAGATAACCAGGGCCACGACAGACGCCAGAACGAATGCAGACCATAGCTGCTCACCGCACCAGATCATATATTTATCATGCAGTACCTGAGCCGCATTCATCCGGAAGGTTTTGCCGTAATACTGGATCTCATAGACCGGCTGGGATTTTATTAAATCCCGCATGCCTTCCAGTGACGTACACCACCAGTAAATACAGCCGTTGATAAACGTCTGCCAGCTTATTTTTACCCATAAGACCAGACCAATGAGGATCCAGAAAAAAATAAACAGGCAGTAAAGCATGATATTGGCGATCTGGCTGAACATGCGGATACGCATGGACGCAATCTGACCGCCCTGGGTCATATCCTTTGCGTTAAAACTCACGATGAAACTCCGGGAAAATCTGGAACAGAGCAGAAAAGAATGATGTGGAATTAATTCACAGAAACAGACCAGGTGTACCCTGTATGCCGGTGGTGATACCCGCCTGCAGTCCTGCCGGAAGAGACCTTCTCTGTAACAATGTCAGTCAGGCGCAATACTTCAGACCAGTCACTCCCGTGCGGAAACTGGATCTGAATAAAAAGGCGTACCCGTTCACGGTGATCCAGAACTGTATCCGGTTCATAAAAACGGCCACTGTCAGGAGAAACACGGGACGTTTTATTGATGAGATCATACTTATCGGCAGGAGACTGCGATGAAATCGCCCAGGTAATATTCTCCGCCTGATGGCCATCAATACGACTGCTCCCCGGCGTCCATGCAATTTCCTGCGCACTCGCCACGATGATCTCCCTGGAGACTTCTGCCAGCTTTCTGGGTGTACAGAATACCGGTGCCAGCACACACAGGGACAACAAATTACAGCAGTCCTCTTCCGGCTTAAGCGGACTGCTCTCGGATTTTTCAGGAAAAGATATTTTTGTCAGTATTTCAGTTAATTCCTTATGCCTGAGAGAATTAATAAAGTACATGATAAGCATCATGAGAGACAATATAACAATAAGCCCTCCGATAACCACTAAAAGGTCAGTATCAATATTATTGCTGTACAGATAATGCTTAGTGGTCGCTGTATTATCCTGTATTACCGGGTGGTATTCAGTTACAGGCTTCTCAGTAAATTGATTATTCTCACCAACATATTCAGCGATATTGTCTGATGTCATAATGACTTTCTCCGGAAGCTTCCGGCTTCGCCGGCAACACTTCACGGTCGCACAAAAAATTTGCACAACCGCTCAGTGTTTTCATATTTATTTCGGAAACGCCGGGAGGTGACAAAATTTATTTTGTTACGTCCCGGGGTTGGACAACGAGCAACGCGAGGCATCAGCAAAGAGGCCGGTCAGACCAGCCTCCTGACGAGGTTCAGAGAATATTTGCGATTGATTTGGCCAGCTGGTCTTCGAGAACAGGCTTCGCCTCTTCAAATTTCAGGTTAACCTTGTTCGCATTTGAGACCACACGGGTCTGGTATTTATGCTGGTTACCTGTTTCAGTACTGGTCTGAATTTTCGCACCGGATGTTCCCTGACGCAGCGCAGCAACGTTATCCGTTGTGACGGCTACTTTACTACGTTCTGCAATCTGCACATCGGTGATCATCGTGTAGTTAATATCTTCAACAAGCGCATCAGCTGCCATACCAGCAAGACCGGTAGCCAGTCCCACCCCCAGCGTTGCGCCGGCAGAACCTGTGTTATATCCGGTAATACCGGCACCTAACGCTGCACCAACTGCGGCCCCTTCATAGCCCCGGTTCAGCCAGCCCTGAGACTCCCGCAGATCCATCTTATCGGCTTTCAGCACATTCGCCTGGATCCAGTAGTAGGCTTTATCCGGAGAAGTCACCACCTGATACCCTTTTGCTTTCACAGCATCAGCAATTTTGCCCTGCAGCCCACTCATGTCTTTATCAGACGTGTTTTTGATCTGCAGAAATACCGTGCGTTCACTGGCAGGTTCAAGCCAGATGGTCTCACTCATCTGGGTCTTCACCTCAAGGTTACGCTTCTTGATTGCTGTGCTCATCGCACCACACCCTGAAAGGGCCAGAGTGGAACTGACCAGTGCAACCATCATTAATTTTTTTGTTTTCATCCAAAATATCCTTTTAACTAACAGACTCTTTTTTGAACAGACCGATTACTGAGACTATTGCAGAGAGATTATAACGATTTATATCTATAGTATAAATAAAGGAAATAATTACAAACAGAGTTATTGATAAAAACCCAAATAAGAACGTATGAGCAAAGGAAACTATTGAAAAAACAATCACAAACGACAAGATATAAGTTTTGTTCTTATCATACATAAAAGATATAACTTTCGACTCATCTCTGAATTTTTTAGGGATGGCAAGATACAACATCATTCCATTAGTAATGGCAACAAAAAGGATAAAACCCATTACGCCACTAAAACATATATCAAATCCAGCATCTCGGATATCAACTTTATCTGCCAGCACACGAAGAAATGTTGGCCATAATAAAACCCATAAAAATACATATCCCCCTGGTTTTATGACTTGTAATAATGGCGGGATATTAACCCCCTCTACAGAGAGTACATCCTTTAGTTTCTGTGTCTCCGTTTTTATATCATAGTGAGTGATCATAATGGCCCCTTCAGTCTATCCTTTTTATCATCAACCATTTTTTTCACAGCCTCTTCTGATGGCTCAGGTATTATCTTTTGACTTTCTCGCTCTTCATTATATTTATTATTCTGAGATAATACCTCTGTTTTATGATGATTTTGCAGTTCAGAATACTGCCCTCTTACAATATTTTCCTCGCCACGGATACTGCTCTGAGTATCTCCGATATTGCCCCGATATTCTGTGACCATATTATCAACCTGATGTTTTACATCATTACGGATATTACTGTCCTGCGTTCTTTGCTCAATAATGGCCTGATGTCCCTGATGGTCAGCAATAATATTCTGGCTGCCACCGCCCGAAGGTACGCTCTCCATTCCTTTACCGATGTCCCCACGGGATTCACGCCAGGCATTATCAACACCAGGCTGTACCTGTTCCTGCACAAAAGACCACGCCATCGCCCGACGATGTTCTGCAATCTCCGGTGAACTGGTATTTGTCAGAATAGCTTCTGCATCCTGCGGCGCGTGTTTCATCACATACTGTGCAAACTGTTGCGACAGGTCTTCACTCATCTGCCCACTCATGCTTTCAGTACGGGAGGCCATTTCCGCATATTCATGGCTGCGGGTCATATTCGTCGTGTACTGGTCGTAACTCTGTTTCGCTGAGTTCAGTGCGGCAGACAACTGGTCCACACGGGAATCGGCATTATTGTCAGTATGGCTACCGGATTCACTGATCCTGCGATTCATAAAGTAATCGCTGGCCTCTTTAAAGTCCTTACTGGCTTTAGCGTCAATATCATGGCGAGCATCATGGGTAGCTCTGCTGCCACTACTTGCAGAATGTGAATCATCATCCGTTCGATCAAGACTTCCCTTAAACCCGCCTCTGACACCAACCCCACCACCAACACCAAGAATTTCAGGTTTAATCCCCCATTCAGCATGAGCATCTGCATATCCGCCATACGAGAACTTAGAACCTGTTGATGCCAGTTCCTGAGTCGCCTGCTCATTACTGATATTATGCGCCTTCGCATAGCTTTCCACCGCACTGCGCATACGGCTGGCCATCATTGAATCCTGTGCGCTCATGGTGCTGTCAGCACCACCAGTGACAGAGTCACTGCTCCCCCGGTTAGAACCAAACTGACTGAGCGAGTTCCAGGCACTGGCAATACTGCTGCTGAAACCGTGCAGGGCGCTTTCAGCTCTGTTCGACGCCTCCCGGGCCATTTCCTGTTGTGCCGCCGCAATCTGACGCGTTGCATTGATACCGACCGGTAAACGGGACATCGCTCCGCTAGCATCCATCACCATATTACCGTCACGGGTCTGTGTGGCGGTTGCGCCACTGCCGGTCTGGTACATCATCTGACCAAACGACGTGGTGCTGTTGGTGCTCCAGCTGAAGCCGTTCACGTTTTCCGTCTGCATGTTGCCGTAGGAGTAATTACCGTCAACCACACTGCCTGCCGCACTGGCGGTCGGGCTGATGGAGGAGGAAGCAAAGTGACTGTACACACTGGAGAATCCGGCACCAAGGCCTTTTACCATCATCCATGACAACGGGGGTATCATGACAGATATATATCCGGCAGTGGACGCCAGGTCGGAGTATTTCAGCTGTATCTGAGAGAGTTCAGAGAGCACGACCGGTGCACCATTCTGCTTTGCATAGAATGTCATGGCACTGTTCAGAATGGCATACAGCAACGGCCAGGTCTGGAACCACATCAGGGCAAACGCATAACCTTTCAGTACAGACAGCGTCAGTTTGTTGAAGACAGCTGCCAGTACCAGAAGCGGGAAGATACCGATGGTAATGCCCACCAGAATGGTCTGTACCATCGGCAGGTTTCGCATCAGCACATGACCAATGGCTACATGCGCCAGACGCTGTTTCTCCATCGATGAGGTGGTGGCCAGATTCACCAGGCTGGCGGTATCACCGTTACGGGCCGCATTACTGGTGATACCCTCTTTCAGGGCATTCATGGTGACGTTCTGGCGCATAATCTGGCTGGCAGACTGGCTGGAGCCGTAGAAATAACTGTAACTGTCACTCACCAGTTGTCTGAATAACAGGTCAGGGTCCGGCCTGCCGCCAAATATCTGCTGCACATAATAATTCCAGGTCTTGCCTCCGGTATTCGTATCAAAATTCAGCTTATCCTTCAGTCCGACGGATGCGTCCTTACAGGACACAAACGGCTCTGAGCTTTGCAGAAAACTGTAATTATTATTCGGCACCTGACGTAAAGGGCTGGGCTGAGAAAAGATTATGGTGTACGGGTCAGAGGAGGCCATCAGGTCTTCCAGCGTGTATTTGTGGTTCAGGTAAATATCACCCAGCACGCAGTTCTGGACGTAGTCCTGAAACAGATTGATGATTTCCGGATTCCGGGACAGGAAATCGGTGCTTTTCACAATCAGGTTCGCCCCGAACAGCATGCCTGTCTTGCTGTAGGTGGCGCTGTCAGGCTGAGCGAACACCATCTCATAACCTGCCACCATCGCATGCCCGATACGGGTCGTCAGTGAAAGTGGCATCGCCAGACCGACCGGAACATTATCCACCCGGTGAACCTGGACCAGGTCACTGTTATCAATAATTTGCACCGATGTGCGGACATTAACCAGCAGGCTGATAAGCACAAACACCGCCACCCAGCCCAGTAAATCCATCACGTTGTGCCGCTGTACCCACATCACGGCCACCGCGAGAACAGACAATGTGAGCGCAATTTTTTCGATGGAATCCCACGTCCGGGTCCCCATAAAGGCGGCAATGGCGTTCAGGTTATTGCGTAACCACTCACCACCGGCAATCACATAGACTTCATTCACAGCGTGCCTCCCCCGAAGTGATAGTTGTTCTGGTAACGGCTGAGCATGCGGGCGGACAGCTGCTGGCGCATGTAGCTCATCTGACGGTCAACAACCAGCAGTGCATCCTGCTGGACCTTTACCTGCCCCTGGAAAACCGCAATCTGTTGCTGTGCCTGATTCAGATTCTCCAGCACACTGTCCAGCACGGTCTGTGGATAGTTCCCGGTGGCAATCATGGCCCGGGCCTGCTGAAGCAGTTCCTGAATGTACTGGAGCATGATGTCGTAGCCGATATAGTCCGTCAGCTGGTAAACCACGCTGCTGGACACACCGAGCATCTGCGGGTCAATAAGATATTTAAAGACGGGGACGGTGGTGCTGGAAATGAAGCCTTTTTCCCTGTCATCCAGTGGAGTATCACTCACCGCTTTATTCTGAATACTGGTGAGCAGTTTTGTAATCTGTGATTTCAGGGCTTTATCCCGGGCGATGGTCACATTTGCATCCGCCACCACCTTCAGACACTTGTCCGAATCGTTGCAGTGATAAACTTTTGCCGTTCCCCCCTCCATAATCGCCCGGAGGATATCGCGGTCAGTGGTACGCGCCGGCAGGGGGGTAATCTCGCTGTCTTCCCCAAAAATCAGCGTACCGGTGAGCGTCATAATGAACTCTTTCAGCTCTTTGTTACCATCAAGCATTCTGTTTTTGGACAGCGAGTCCCAGATGATATTGATGTTCTTCAGCACCCGTTCCTTATCTTTGTCACTGGCCTTGTCACGAACAGACGATGACTGCCCCCCAACCGTGCAGCCCTGACGGGACGCGGCCCAGTCGGCGAAAATATTGCTCTCACCGGCAATGTCCTGACAGACCTTCTGCTGTGACACCTGAGTCTGAGGAAATAATCCACCGACAATCCCCTGTGCCACCTGACAGGAGCTGAGGTTCATGCTGTTAATGTCATTCGCCATCTTCTGCAGGAAATCTTTTGCCGTTTTGATTTCCGGCACCGTTGTCTGCAGGGCAAGGTCAAAAAAGTAACCCATCGCGTTACTCATAATCTGCTTAACAAAACGCTGCAGCTGCTCGCCATTAATAAAACTGAATGAGCCGAGATAGGCATCGATGCCACCACACCCTGCATTGATGTCCGGCAGTGTCATGGAGATAAGCTGGATATTTTTGACCTGGCTGCGGGCATACAGGGAGCCACCATAGGCATACCCGGCAGCCTGCCCCTGCCAGACGCCCGCCTGAGTGACATTGGACGCAAAGCCCAGCTTGTTAAAGAACTGGTTCATGTCGCTGTTCACATCCGCTGACGCTGCGGGTGTGACCGTCAGTAAGGCGGCACAAAGAATAAAAAGAGGCTTAATGCGAAGCATTATTGCTGCCCTCCCTTAATGTGTTCTCCCGGCGCATACGGCGTTTCAGCAGGAATATCCTGATCCCCCCGTTTATTAATTCATTTAAAGGGTTCCTGACGTATACGATAAGAAATCCACCTGCAAACGCCCATAACGTATACGGAATGACATACATCAGGATGTTCCACATATAACGAAAATTATTTAATGCTGGGTCAGCTTTCCACGAATCAATACAGGCATCAAAAATACTGTGCATAATCACCCATAAAAAAGTTCCGGCAGCAACGAACACAAAAAACAGATCAAAATATATATCAGAAACCCTGCGTTCATAATCATAATTCCGTTTAGTTTTTCTGTTTTTTAGTTCCGCATCATTTCTTTTTTCTTTCATTATAAGTTTCCTCTGATATTTCTGATGATTCATTCAGACCGGTCATGCGGCTGTAATATATTTCAGACACCGAAATCCATCCCACAATTGCCCCCACAAAAAACACAACAGAAACAGAAAAGGTAAGACACAGCGAAACGACAATTTCCACAGGGCTGGCGGGATAAAAAAGCCCCTGACGGATAAAGGGGATATTCAGGCTGACGATTATTCCCGTCGCGATGCCGGATATTCCGGCAATGAGTAACACCACCTGCTTATTTCTCACCTTTTTTCCCTCCGTACATCTGCAGAACGGTATCCATCCGCGCCATAAAACCGGCGGCATCCGTTGCCCCCTGTAAAAGCGGTAATGCCTCAAGTGTGTTGACGTTGACCAGGAAGGTGGTCGGTGTGGCCACCGGGATATTCGGGAAGAAGGTCTGCATCACGTCCGGTGGCACCGGTAATGCCTCCGGAAAGGCGGTATCCCCCTGACCATCCAGGGTGTAGGGAAAAACGGAAAAGCCGTACTGCTGCGCCAGCTGTTTCAGTACCGGGTCAAACTGGTGACAGTAAGGACATCGCCCCTGCATAAACAGCACCACCTTCCAGTCGGCCAGGTTAACCTGCCTGCCGTTGCTGAGGCGGAACCAGCGGGGAGCCGGCTTTTCTGTTCTGGCTGATGTGTCTGCTGCCGGTTGTGCAGGCTGCGCGGCCATCCCCTGCGGACTCCAGAGTCGCTCTATTTCATCCCGGGTGGAGCCCTGCACGGCAGCGGCTGACAGTAACAGGGTGAACAGCAGTGATTTAGTGAGAAACATGTCTGCTCTCCTTTTCTGCAGCAAGAATGGCGGCCTGACGGGCTTCCAGCGCTTCCCTTTCCTCCCGGCTGACGCGGGCTATCCATGTATCCAGTATCTGGTATGCGCCAAACAGAACGAGAATGGCCGCAATCAGTTCTGCCAGAAAGAAAGCCATCCAGGGCTTTCTGTAAACCAGACGGGCAACAATATGAAACCAGAGCCCCAGGGAGAACACCCATACACCTGTAATATCAAGGCGGGGTAAAGAGAATTTATATTTACTCATATTAACAACACCATTATTATCCAGTATATTTCTGATTTCATCAGCAATATACAGTTATGTTAATCAGCACGGATTTAATACGATGAATTTATTTTTTGACAAAAAAGCACTCGAAATCATCAGAGATATTATCAGGGAAACAATGCTGGGTAATGTAGCCATTGCATTACTTATAAGCATCTCATCAAGTTATATGACAACCAGAGATATATCATCACTGGTCTCGCTCTCTGTTTTTATTTTAACAATCATTTGTATTGAATTATGGGTGATTATTTCTATAATAAATTATCTTGGCTTATTACAAAAAATCAGAAAAAAGCTATCCATTTTTATACTCACTCTCTGGATGTGTTTGTTCTTCACATTAACATCCCGTTATTTTGTTATGCTTTCTGATGCATGGACAAACCAGTAGAATATAATCATTCCTGCACCAGAAAACACTGCGGCAACAGCGAGCCACAAACGCTTATGCACGCCTTCTGATATGCCTGAAAAATATCCTGTATGGAGTAGCAGCAGCAACCATGACAACACGCCTGCCAGCCCCAGCAGGGTAGGATGGATATGCCACAGTTCATATTTCATAATAACCATACCTTCTGCCATCATCATGGACAGGCTGCAAACCACAAAACAGTCCCATGAAAAAAAACGCCTGTCAGCAGCCAGGAAAATCACTGTCAGTGACATGACTGTCACCTGGGCCAGCAATAAAGGCCATAAAGAAATAAAATTCATTTAAACGACCTCTTTAAAAATTCGGTTTAAAGTCTTCAGAAACGTTCAGGAACTGTTTTGCCAGGTCGTCCTGAGAAATAAAGCCGTATGATAACGGGCGAACACTGCCCTGTTTCGGGTCAACCAGCATCATGGCCGGGAAATATTTCACACCGAGGCGCTGCGCCTGCCCCTGGTCAGTCCGGGAATCCGGCAATAGTGGATTAATCACGCCATCCACGGAAACGGGGATAACACTCAGACCATACGTATCCCGGAAGCCATTAATGACCTGCGCCAGCTGCCCGTCGATGGGGTCCTGCCCCCGGTAAAAAAACATAATGCCGTAATGCTCTGCCAGTCTGGCAATCGCCTGTCGCTGCTGCGCCTGGTCTGCTGCCAGCTGGTTCCGTACCGTGCCGTTGTAATGGCTGTACTGCAGGTTATAGTCCAGTTCAGGATGTGCCAGCATGGCCTTTTTGGCGCTCATGGTGAAAAGCCCGGCCTGCTGAGTCCAGTAATTCTGCAGCCGGAAATATTTCACAAAATTATCCACGCCGGGATACAGAATGGCTTCGTACAGCGCCCGCTTTGTTGCCGTCTGCAGTGCGGTCAGTTTCTGCATAATATCCGGTTCCTGACGGGGAGCTGCAGGTACAGGTTTATTTTCTTTTTCCTTCGGATTTATTTTCTCGTTATACCACTGCCAGCCTGCATCTTTCCCTGACGCCGGAAAAATAAAGCAGCAGAGTAACAGTGGCAGTAATGCTTTATTCATCTTCATTCCTTTCATCACTTTTTCTTTCATCAGGTTTCTGCAGGTCAGTCAGAGCAGAAAAACAAAAATACAGAATAAACAGGAGCACACCGGAGTAAAAAATAACGAAAGCAGCAGCAAGCATCCCGCCCGCCGTGGTTTCTTTTACCGTATCCCACGACCAGATAATTACCGGGGAAATGACAATCGCTGTAATCAAAAGCCGGATAAGAAAATCAATAAAACGGTTCGACGTGAATATGACCTTCATCATTTCCCCCGGTTATTTTCCATACCTTACTGTCCTGCCTGTTTCAGCTGGTCAGCAATCTGCTCTTTCACTTTCTGCGTCAGAACGCCACTGTCCGGGATTTTCTGGTTATTCATCAGGTCTTCGTAGAAGTTAGTGAAGTCCAGCTGGTCGAACTTAATACGCTGTAGTTCATCCACGGTTATTCCCCGGCAGTCAGGACTTTTGGCGCTGCCAAAACTGATACGTAGCTGCCCGTTGCGCCCCTGCTGCTGGACTATCTGCGCCAGCTTCGAATCAAACTGACAGTAGCTGCGTTTTTTCTGCAGGCAGACACCCAGCACCTTTTTCGAACAGAACTCGCCCACACTCACCGTCAGTTTGTTGTCCTTTGCCTTTCCCAGCGCCTTTTCTTCGCTGTTGCACTTCGCCAGACCCACATCCTGACCCCAGCCACCATCCTTACAGCAGTTACTGAAGCCGGCTGCGGCCTTACGGCAGAATTTCGCCTCGCCCGTGAAAGCCCTGACATCCACACCATTCAGGGCGGCAACATCCTTACCTGCGGCGGCAAGCGCAGCCAGCTGTGATACTGCCTCACCAAAATCACTGCTTTTTCCGCTCTGCGCCTTATCACATTCACCATCGAGGCAGAAGACATCACCACCACAGACCATCACTTTTCCTGATGTTTTTGACTCGCAGGAATACGTGGCATACTCATGCAGACAGGTTCCCTCATCGGAATAAAACGCGCACTGACGTGAGGCCAGCGTACAGGCCGGATTATCGACATATTTCTGACAGGTGCCGTTATCTGCGGACTGAGTGACATATTTATCCCGGTATGCCCAGCATGCCTGTGTGATGCTCCAGGGTTTACCTTCCATCACTCCGGTTTTCGTCCCACCCGGCTCTGAACACTCAGTGCCTTTCAGCACGCCATCCGCTTTATTAAACGGACAACTCTCCACCCACTCCACCCGGGGAACCCATTCTTTATCACGGACCTTCATCCTGAGTTTCAGCGTAAAGGTGGAAGCACCACTGACAAGCGATTCATAGACCATCCTGTCACCATTCCCGTGCGGGAGGCAATTACCGTTTGCAGTACAGCCACTACCGGTCAGAACCTGCCCCTGTGTGACAGAAAACCCGGAGGGCACAGGTATGGTGAAAGTCCCGCTCTGTCCTGTAACCAGTTGCACATTAAAGGCTGTGTTCATAAAGTCGTAACGGGAGTTAAGGAAATATAGCCCTGCATGAACCGATAGCGAGGCACTTTCCACTGTCCCGGCAACAGGTACGGTAACGCTGAACACCAGTTTCAGACCGTTCATACTGAACCGGAACTGTGAGTGCGGTATCGTCACCTCACGATATTCATCCGTGTATTTCCAGTCCCCGGTGATACTGGCAGTCCGTGTGCAGTACTCCTCCACCATCGTGTCCCGCTCACAGGTATAGTTTGTGAACTCACTGCGGTTTATCTGCTGCGCACTGCACTGCTGCCCGGTGTTTCCCACAATGCTGTCAGCCCGGTTCACCACATCCTTGCCGGTCTGGATAAACGGCGCATCCGGTGAAAGAATGTCTTTCGGCTTGTTCATGAATGACTCTGTGATGGTTTTTCCGGTTTCACCGGTCGCCCATTCCGTGGTGCCGTCATTTTTCAGGCCGCCATCCCCGCCGGCAGTCACGCCACCGTAATATTTTGTCTCGTCCGGATTCGCGTTATAGCCGGGGATACTCTCCTGTGGCTTAAAGCCCTGAATACTGCCTGTACCCTGCCCCTGAATCTGACGGGCAAAATCAGAACCCGCCCGGTAATCACTGTTGCTGTCAGCCTGTGCCACACTGACTGCCAGCCCCAGCAGCAATGGCAGAAGACGTTTCATACCTCACTCTCCCTCTGATATTGCTCAAACCAGAACACGACTGGTTTGTTCACCACCTGAATCAGCCCGAACCGTTCTGCGGTCCTGAAATTCACGCTGCTTCTGCGCCCCCGTTCAACCTGCAGGGACACCTGCGTTCTGAACATCTCCAGCGAATATGTTGTTTTCAGCAGGTTGCACGGCGCACAGGCGGGGACGAGGTTTTCCGGACAGTCGGCCTCCGGTCTGAAAACATCACCGGTAGATTTCAGCCTGAAAATGCGCTTTTCTGCAGCCTTCATGCACTGCTCTGACTTGCGGAGCACCGCCTGAACATGGTCGGCATGCCATCCTTTCTCCGGCAGTTCACAGCCGCAGTACGCACAACGGCCACCGAATTTCATACGCAGTTTTTCCCGCTGTTTCTTTGTCAGCGCCATCAATGCCTCCTTAACGGGAACAGATTTACGGATTCACTAATCGGACCAGCGTCCTGAAGTCTGCACGCAGTGAGCGGCGACAGTACCGGTGATACCAGTGATGAGGGCCTTCAGGCTGAAGCCGGAAGCAAAGCTGAAAATCACTGTTAAAAGTCCCCTTCACCGACCATCCCCATGTCAGACGTGGTATTGCTGATTCAGCATCCTGCCGCAGTCGCTGCTCCAGAAGGGCAGCCATTTTTACCGGACAGGAAAAGGCGATATAAGGCGGCAGTTTCGTAACAGGGAAACCATGCCCCTGACAGGACGCATATGTACGAAATCCGTGAACGTTCATCGCGGCCACCAGTGCACGGATGTCCGGGTCAATCCGGTAATACCCGGCAGGTAAAGTCATTTTTGTTTATCTCCGGGGTTATTCAGCAACGCCCGGGCCACCTGCCGGCAGTCTCCTGCGGTGGCCACTTTCTCCAGCGCCTGCCTGACGCGCAGATTTCCCCGGATGATGTCGTGCCCCTGGCTGCAAAACACCACCAGGGCCGGTACGCTGCGAATGCCGTACTGTGAAAACAGCGTCGGGTCGATCTGAACACCATCAGTTGCGCCGTCTTTCACCAGGGACAACACGGCTTCAGCGGTGGTCTTCAGGTCATTGTTCACCATGCCCCGCAGTGTGGCCGGAATACCGTAGTGCCGGGTTTCGCTCAGCATCCGTTTCAGCCCCTCTTCGGGAATGGAGAAGGACACAAAGTACACGGCGCCCTGCTGTGGTTTATCCTTCTGAGCAGCCTGCTGTTTACGGACCAGTTCATCGAGAAACTGGTTATCGGAATGCTGAAGGGGATTCGCCCTGACCTGCTGCTCTGCCCATGCCTGCAACTGTGTGTCCGGCTTTTCACGTAACTGCTGACTCAGTGTTTCCTGCTGCTTCAGGAACTGGCGGTTTTCGGGCGTATTCACGTTTTCCGAAGCATGGGCAGAAATAAACAGTCCTGTGGTCAGGGCAAAAAGTACAAATATTTTCCGGCTCATATCATCTCCCGGCATAGCGATATAATTTAATTACCGGCACACTTTTCTTTCAGTCTCTCAGACAATGCATATAATTCATCCATTTCTTCCTGAGTAATGCATTTTCTGCTGACAGTAATCTGCACCGTAGCCACGGCGGTATCTCTGTTCAGAGTAATATCATCACCGTAATTTTTTAATGACAGATGGTTTCCCTCTCTCCGGACCTGGTATATTTTTTCCGGTGGATATTCAGACAATTCCCTCTCCCACCTGTTTTTAGATTTATCATTACGATTATATTCAGACATAATGCTGATAAATTCCCGAAATCTTCTGTCAATAAACTCCAGTCGGTTCAGTATATCCTCTGATTTCCTGACATCTTCAATATCTGTAAGCCGACGGCACTCCAGCAGAGGATAATATGCTCCACCATTTTCAGCCCATTCTCTGACCACATCAAAAGCACTCACCCTTTCCAGCAGGGAGAAAAAACGCTCCTCACTGATAAAAATTTCTTTTTCTTTATTACTTATCTTTCGTAAAAATGATAAAAAACTCATAACACACCTTTATTTATATTTTACATATGCACACACGGTTATATTTATGAGAACCGACAGACTCATTTCCTGCGCTTAACAGACATAAACTTATCTGACGAAAGAGACAAGACAACAACGCTTACCACTGTCAGAATAAGAACCGTCTTCAGATACAGTTTGACAAGCAGTATTTTTTCCAGTGTATCTGCATCCTGCCAGTCGTTAACAATGTCTGAGATAATATGTTCAGGGCAAAGATAAAACCACACCACAGGGCATATCACCATAGCAAAAGGAAACAGTTTTAATACATTGCCTGTCAAACGAATGAACACTCGGGATATACTCATATACATATGAATGTATTTACTGCTTAATTTCTTTTCCATTTAAAATATTCCTCTTTTTGTTTAAGTTACAGGAATACACAGTTACGTTTACGCCACATCAGGTAGCCGAAGTTTTTCTTTGTGTTGGGCGGATTTTTTCCCGTCTCCCAGCGCATCACACTGCGCCCGAACGGATGGCACTGTCCGCTGTCCGGATACATATTCACCATCTGATAACGCCAGCGTTCTTTGGGCAGGATTGGGGACGGATATTCATTACAGACGGCGTTATTTTTCCCTATGGTTTCCATAATCATGCCCTGACGGTGTAGTTTGAACGCCATGCGTTCACTGACCAGCAGGGAGGACTGCAACGGACTGGACTCATTACTCACCCAGCCATTGAACGGGTACATACTTCCCTGCGAACCGGCACACCAGAACAGAACATCGAGAGGCATATTAAAGGCGCTGGCAATGGCATCTGCTGCACAGGCCCCCTGTGCTATCGGATTGGCAAAGATGACAGCTTCCGGATTGAGAATGGTGGTCAGGCTGCTGTCCGTCCAGGTGGGGTCAATTTCTGACAGATAGGCAATATCCAGGTCTCCGCCTTCCAGGCACCCCAACGACGTGATGATGTTCAGCCAGTACGTCAGCGGGTATTTGTACCAGTGAACGTGATAGAACGCCCCGTTCACCTGTTTATCTTCTTTTTTAGCCGTACCCTGTGCCGTTTTCCCGAATTCCGGCAGACTGAACCCCAGATTAACCATGCATCCCGGTGAGCGGGTGACATCCGTCAGTGCCATCGGCTCCCAGTAACCAATAGCCAGCCCGATACGTTTAAAAACAGGGGGAGGCGCCGGGCAGAACTGGAGCGGCATTGACGGGTTTGCCGTATCCGGCACCTTTCCCTGGCTCACTTTTGTGCTGCCCAACGAGAGAGGGAAGATGCAGCTCCAGCAGATATCCGTGATCGGGTTAACAAACCGCCCTTCACAGGCAGCGTCCGCTGACGCTGCGGGAACATGGCCAGTCAGCAGCCAAACCACACACAACCACATACACCGTTTCATTTCCCTCCCTCCCCGACCGGAATAAACTCCACCTTCAGGAAACGATCGCCACTGACAGCACTCACCCGTGCCGGCACCTGATCAATGCCGAGACGCTGGCAGATCACGCCGTTCTGATCAAAGTAAACACGACTGTCCAGAGCCTTCTGCATCTCCGGGATACTGCCCTGCACGAGGATAACTTTGCTTTCCAGCGTGGGAGGCGTCTGGCGCTTCATCCATTCAATCTGCTCAGGATCATCACCGTTGATGAAATACAGTGTCTGGTTAAAAGGCACATACTGCAGCGGGTTCATCACCTCCCCCTGGTGGGCGAAGATACGACCTTCGTTATCCCGGATATCCGCAGCCAGTCTGACCGACGGGTCAAACAGGCGGCTGCTGTATTTCTCCGTCCGACCGATACCGGGCACGGCAGGGGGCCGCAGGCTGTTGCGGATCACCCGCGCCTTAAACGCATCCATTTTCCGGCCCATCTCTCCGGACTGCTCCAGAGCTGTCAGACGCTGCATAATCACCGTCAGCATGTCCGGCTCCTTTACCGGCCACAAATCCCCCCAGGTGCCAAGATCAGCTGCAGCCACACTCTGCCCCCATACCAGCAGGGCAATCAGCCCCCGGCATCTCATGGTTCTGCCCTCATTCGCCGGGCAATATCCTGCTGGATTTCACGGGTGATATCCGGTGCTCCCTGTACCACGGCAGGCGACACCAGAATGACCGCGTGGTGTTTCTGCTGCCACGCCTGCAGGCTGGCTTCCAGTGCCGTGTTAAAACGCGCTGAAAGGGCTTTTGACTGCACTTCTGACAGTTTTTTCTGGCTGGCGCTGTCAAAAAACGCATCCACTGTCTGTTTCATGTTGAAGGCGACGGTTACCGGCGTGTTCAGTCTGACAATGGCGTAACTGACGGCTGCGTTCAGTAACACCATTGCCAGGCATCCCGGCACCGTCCACCACCAGTGGCTGCGTTGACGGGCTGTAACATCAGTCGTTTTTTGCGTTGTGGTCATGCAACACTCCTGTATTTCTCATGTTCTTCCAGCCAGGCTTCCAGCGAAGCCATCTCCGGCCCTGACTTCTTCCACGCCAGCTGCCACACCGCCTCATGAATGCTCAGCCCCTCCTTACGTTTCTGCTGCACAAACTCAAAATCCGGGCCGTCAGAGCTGTACATGGCACGGCTTAACGGGTCCACAAACAGACGGTGCCAGGAGGAATGGTTTTCCACCTGCAGCAGGAAGGAACTGAACCACTGGTCTTTGGCCGCGCCAAACTTACCAATCATGTCGCGCTGCAGTGGCAGGAACTGGTCCGGATACAGTTGGTTATATTTCGCGAACTCCTTCGCACTCTGTTTGAGGATAATTTTGTAGGAGGAGTTACCCCATGCCGCGCGGGCAGCACTGGAGGCCTTGTCAGAGTCAAAGTCGACGATGTTCTGTGTGATGGTGATATAGGCACCGGTATGACGACGGGCGGTACGGTAACCTTTCTCAATAAACTCACCGACCTTGTGATTTTTGAAGTCCAGCAGACGCCAGCCTTCATCAATAACGTTCAGTTTCTTGAGGTTACGCGGCGTGCGGTACATCCGGTTCTCGATGTAAATGATAAGGCTGAACATCACCGCAACCAGCAGGGACGGACGGTCTTCCAGTCCACCCAGCTCCAGCACCACCATTTTTGCGTCATCCCGCAGGGACGGTTCATCAGAGTTAAAATACTGGCCGTAAGTACCGTTGGCAGTGTACTGGTCCAGCAGCACTATCATTTCATCCAGACGGCTGCGGATGGTCGGGGACTCGGCATACTGGTCGTTATCCCGGGCGTTTTTCAGGAAATCCACCACATCATCAATACGCGCCCGGTTCTGTCTGGTAAGCCAGGAGGCCCTGACCGCCTGCAACAGCAGACCTTCATGCACTTCATCCAGGTTACCGTTGGGGCTGGCCATCACTGACAACTGGTCACGGACACGCTCCGCTGACTGGTCAATATCGGTGATGTTCGCAAACGGGTTAAAACGCAGGGTTTCACCGTCCAGATACACCCCGCCCATGTTCTCACACAGGGACTTGTAGCCATCCCCCATGTCGAACACCACGGCAAAGCCCCCGGAGTCCAGCACGCTGCGGATAAGTGGCTGTATCAGCCCGGTTTTACCGGCCCCGGAGGTGCCACAGACCGCCATGTTGTAGTTGGTGTTATTCATCCCCTTAAAGAAGATATCGATAAACGCCAGCTGGTTACGGTAGGTGGGTGCCAGCAAACCTGCCGGTGTCAGGGGGTTATCCGCCACTAACGGCATCAGGTTAGCCACATTAAAGCTCTCTGCGCGCTGAACCACACCGGCCTCTTTCAGCTGTCTGAACAGCCCTTTCCCGGCCATAAAGGGCAGGCAGGTCAGAAAATTGCGCATGTGGTTAAAGCGCGGTGAAATCAGCTCAAAACCGTTTTTACGGAAGCTGTTCAGGATGTCCTGCTCCACTTCCAGCGCCGTTTCATTGTTGTCCTTGCAGAACGCTGTGATGTTGAGGAAGTAGGACACCACGGAGGACTGACCTGAGCCCAGCCGCTGACGCAGTTCCCCCCACTCCTTCGCTTCTTTCTCCACGGACGGAAACCATTTGGCATAGGAGGTCTTCGACTTTTTCTCCAGGTCCATGTACTTCAGGTTGGCTTCGCTGTGGGTTTTCACCTGGTCTTCCACCACCAGAGTCAGCGTCAGGATGAACGGACAGGAGATGGACAGTTCCGGGTTCAGCAGGTTGCTGTAGTTGTCGGCCATGTTCCACAGGAAGGCGATTTCCGGGTTACGGGCCAGATGGAAATTCAGGATGCGGGCCGTACTGTTCCTGCCGCTCTCACGCAGGCCCAGCGTCAGGTAATCAGCCCGGACTTTCAGATCAAAACTGTCCTCCACACACTGATAATTCAGATCAGAATACGGGTCCAGCTGACGTCTTTTCGGATACAGGGAGTCCGGGTTATGGTTAATCATCTCCCCGACAATATCGATAAAGGCCTGTGCATCCACCGTTTGTGTGGTGATACTGGCCCCCTGTAAAGACGCCCGGATGATTTTCACCAGGTTTTCCATTTCCAGAATGTCGGTCCGGCTTTTTTTCTTCGAGGGAGAACAGTACGAGATAAACACCCGGTAATGGCGCAGGGTCAGGGGCAGATTCATTCCCTCCGGCAGCGGAAACTGTGTCGCTGCCGCGTTCATATAATAGGCACGGGTAATGGCGTTAAACCGTTCAGCCTGTTCACCTGACCAGGAGAACTCACGCAGCCCGTATTCAATCCTGTCACCAACAAGCTGACTGGACATCAGATGGATGCAGAACGGCACTCCGCGCGGCAGTTTGGTGCGCAGCATGTGGTCGAGCGCCTCCACAATAGACTCATTCGCCCCATTGATGGGAATGGCTTCCAGCATAAAGCCCATCGTGGTGTCATTCATGAACAGACCGGATTCCTGGTTATAATCACGGTACGGCAGCAGACGGCTGAACTGCGGGAAGCTCATTTCACCCAGTATTTCATTGGCCTTTGCGGATTCATCAGGCAGTTTCAGTGCGGTGACAAGGGAGTTCACCGCCTGAGTGACGGCCTCAAGTGGGTTATTACTCATACGAGTATTCCTTAGTACGTTTAAAAAAGGAAAATATCAGTCTGTGGCCGTGGATATATCACGCAGTGCCATTCTTAAAACCACAGCACAAAATAAGAAATGGAGGCTTTTAACAGGAAACCAGGATTAACGTTCCTTTACTGAATGAGCATCATTTAATGCCTGAAGTTGTTTTTCGCGTATTTTATTGCGCTCATTTTCTCTTACCCGTCGCGCCTCTGCCATTTCATTTCTTTTTCTGCATTCTGATGCGATTTTATTTGCCTTACCAATGGTTAAAGGTTCAGACTGATAATTAAGCGTCTCCTGAAATGCTTCTGCTGCACAGGGAGTTTCCTGTAAAATCTCTGTCAGTTGTTCTGGTGTTGCAGGTTGTTGCGCAAGGTAAACGATGTAAAAAGGAATACATACAATCATAGCCATAACACCAACAAATACAAAAGACAGAAAATATTTTAAATATATCGGCTTCATTTCATTTTCCTTCGAAGCAGTAAGCACTCATTGCCCACCACCATTCAGTGTTTCCATCACGTTGTTCAAAGGTTCATTTGTTTTAACTTCAATACACTCCCCTGTATTTCCTAAGCCCCTGCCTCCGTGCGCTTCGATTGTCCGAAGAACCTGCACGCATACATCCGTATTTGGCATGGGTGTAACATTCCAGCTTCCGCCACCGTTAATATTTTTTATCAGCACAAGAAAAATAAAGGTATGCATTCTTTATTACCTCCGCTTATATATTAATCACTGAATATCCCTTCAGTTAACTTATGAGGTCATAAAACACTGCAGATTCTCATTCGGATTTATTCCCTTCAGTAAACTTCCGGATGGTATCCTGTTCACGCTGACGGGTGGCAGACTCCTGCATTGCATCCACTTTCTCCTGCCAGAGACGCCGGATATCCTTTTCATCCCGACCAGTCAGTTTTTTACCGGACAGCAGACGGTTAAGCAGTTCCTGTCTCGCATCCGGTACGTCTTCAGTCAGACGCATAAGCTGAACCAGGCTCTGACGGCTGAGGACCATGAGTGATTCCGGCAGGAGAGTGAAGAAGAAAATAAAAAAGCATACCGCACCACTGCAGGCAAGGACCGCAAACAGGATTTTCAGATATATACCATCAACGCCGAACGCAGCAATAATACAGGGAATCCATGCAATACACGCACAATACGCCAGGATGTTATCTATTCGGTTATGTCTGCGATATATCTGTTGATGTTCATCCAGAATAAAATCTATTTTTTCATTTTCTGATTTATGCATAGTGTTTCCTCTGCCTTTCCTGATACGCCTGACATTCAACGCACAACGTCACACCGGGAAATATTTTCCGCCGGGCTTCCGGAATAGGATTTCCGCATGCCTCACAGAGATAAACAGGAATACCATGAACATTTATTTTCTGGCGTATCCGGTTTATTCCTGACATGGTCAGTTGTTCTGTCACTGAATATGCTTCATCGGCTTCATCACTCACGGAATATTCCTCCCGACATGTTCTGACACGCTACCGCCCATCCCTTTTCACGCACAGGGCACTCGTTTTACAGGCAGATTTTGAATACAGAAAGCCCGCCGGCATTGCCGGCTGATATACAACTTCAGGGCCAGTTAATTAATGCGTGGTTTTCCCCACGCAGACGGTTTAATAACAAAGAACACGCTGGATGGCTGATGATAAACATCCTGATTATCAATATAAGGCGCTATCCATAATGCTGCCGTCTGCTCACCCGTTCTTAGCGGACGGGGAGGCGTTACCGGCGCAACTGAACTGACCGGAACAATCGTTTTCACTTCCCGGGCAGCGGTAAACAGCGGGCGTGGTGCCAGCAGTTTCTGCTCCGGAAGTGCTGTCACAGCAGGCCTGCTTCGGGACGGCGTTGTCGCCGCAACGGCCTGCACCGACGTGGTCCTGAAGTTCCCGTCAGCCAGGCGCGGCAGTGATGCCGCAACCGGCTTTGCATCTGCAGGCTGTTCCATCTTTTTGGCTTTTTCGTTGGCCTGTTCCATTGTCATGCAGGTATCTGACGTGGTGGCATCACACTCAAAATCAGAGTTCGTTCCGGCGCAGCCGGAAAGTAATAAGGTTCCCAGCAGAGGAACAAATAAAGAAATCTTTTTCATTGCCCTTCTCCTTTTTTATTATTCCCCACAACAGCAGAAATTAACTCTGCAGTCAGATTTGCTTTCCCCGCACAGGTTTGTCCGACAACCATAATATGCCCCGGAGAAGAAAATAAACTCATCGACATCCCCTTCTTCATCAAACCGACAGCGGCTATATTAAAATTGTTCGGCAGTGATTGAGGACTGCTTTTAATAATATTAAGATTACGCATGTTCATTTTTATCTCCGTTATTTCTGATTGCTCTGTCATCAGGAAAATAAACAGGGTATTTCCTGATTTTTTCCGGCAGGGAAGCATCTTCCGTATAAACTTCCTTCAGATGCTCATCTGCGGTTCCCACCCGGACACATTTCATTTTTCCGGGCCACATCGGATATTTCCCGGTGCCTGCCGCAAACGACATATACATAAGTGCCAGCGTTGCCCAGAATGCGGTGACCAGTTGCATCAGTGACCGGTCAGTCTCCCTGGCATACTCTGTGGCTCCAACATTGCGGTAATGGCAGATTTTCTCTTCTGCTCCGGGAAGATCATGCAGAGAAGGCAAACATTCTCTTACAGGAAACTGCCCGGCAGGGGCTGTTTGTCTTACGAAGTCAATTTCCTGAACCAGTAACTGCCCGGGCGTGGTGTTGTCCTTCCATAAAACAAATAACGCCATCAGGACCATTGTCGCCAGCGGCCAGATAACCACAAATCTGACGACCCACAGCAGCCAGCGAACGACAAACGCCACACGGAATGTCAGTGCATCACCCGCCATTTACGCCCTCCTTGCCGGCATCACCGCCCTGCGGGTTCTTGTCTCCGGACATAAACTGCTGCGGATTCAGGTTGCCCAGCTGCTTCAGCATCTGGTCGGTGTTAAAACCGTTCAGGTGGCTTTCTGCCGTGGGCGGATTCGGCACCGGGCTTTCAGCGTTCCCCTCCTCCGCCTGGCTCGGTGACTGCTCCAGCGCCATCTCCTCCACGGTTTTCAGCTGGAAGCCATCCTGGAACACCACCGTCACTTCATTGCCTGCACCAATGGGGATCACCGGGTGATACTGTTCGGCACGTTTGATGTAGTAGTCACTGAGCGTCTGTGCCGCTTTCGATGCACCACCACCGATACCCATTTTAAGAACATCGCCGGCCCCGTAAGCGGCTGTGGCACCCAGCCCGACAGCCGGCTGGGAGGCGCGCTCCATTCCCTGACCGATACCGTCAACAAATCCCGCGCCCCATGCCCAGCCGAGGATTTTGCCGTTACGCATCACCACTTCGCCCTTGATACCGTTTTTACCCCGGAAGCTGACATGCCCCTTAATCGGCATATCAATGGTTTTGCCGTCCTTCAGGCAGCTGATATTGCGGGTGCGTACAATGGCACGCTCACTGGACACATCCCCCCAGGCTTCCAGACCCACAAAACATCCCGTGGCGTCATACGTTTTGCTGTTCGGCATTTCCACCAGGCCGGTGATACGCAGCTGCATCGGCACAGTGGATTCATTACCGGTGACAGACGCATTGGCATCTGCCCCCTCAATCAGGACGGATTTTGCAAAGCTCCCGGACGGGATATACGGCAGGGAGGGGCCTTTCTTTCTGTCAGCGTCATAGCTGAACGTTTTACGCTGAATACGGTTCGGTACCGGCACAGACTGGTATGTCACCTGCGGAGGCGGTGTCGTGCCGTTCCCCGGATAAAACGCCGTCGGCGGTGGAACAGCACCGGTGCCCTGCGGAGGGAAAGATACGGGTGTGTTTCCTGGCTGTGGTTCGCCTTCCGGCCCGGGCGGTGAGGCTGGCGTCTGCGGTACAGGCTCACCGGTCGCGGTGACAGGATTTGCACCCAGGGCTTTCACCTGCTCTGCCAGGGCAGCATTGTCCTGTCCCAGCTTTTCAATACGACGCTGGTCATCACCGCGCTGTTTGTTCAGGACATCCAGTTCACGACGGATTTCCTCATACTGCTTCTGCATCTGCGCTGCCGTCACCTGCATCTCTGTGGTGGCATGCTGACGCACCTTGTCATCAAAGGTCGTATCCACCACACCGGTCATATCCGGCACAGGCTCCTGTTCAGCCACGGTTTCACCGTTACCGGACATGTCCACATCAGACAGATACAGTGCCCCACCAATCGCGGAGGCTGCACCAACAACCACAATCCCCAGCCACAGGTACTGCTTGCGTTTCACAATGGTATTGATACTGGCCATCAGTTGCCCTCCCCGTCACGGATGACATACACATCCATGCGCGCACCTGCCAGTAACTGACTGGCAGGCTGGCTGAACATCACGGCACGGGTTCCCGGCTGCCAGAAATCACTTTCCCGGATATTCAGGGCAGACCGCGTTTTATTTTCCACGACAAAGCGGACCATCTTCAGGTGATTCCCCGTCCATACGGAATCTGCCACTGAAGACAGCCCCGCCGGGGCCTGCAGGGTTTCCTTTGTCACAGGAACCTGATACCAGCCGGCGGGTAATTTTCCGCCACGGACAGCCTGGCTGATGGTCACAAGCAGGGATTCGTAAGGCGTGGACGTTTCCCACGCGCCGGCTTCTTCTCCGGTTCCGCGCAGGTCACTGACCAGCTGAATGGTACGCCCCGCGCCTTCACGGGGAACGGCCTGAATGGAAAGATTCAGACCACGTTCTGTTTCCAGAATGAACGTAAAGGGCTTTTTGTTGACGGTGGCAACCACCACACCGCCGGAGGCGGTCTGCTCATTATTGGTCAGGGCACCATCCAGACTGTTCACGGCGATAATCCGGTCACCGGGAACGGTAAACAGATTCGGGCTGGTATTGCTGATGGCAATACTGGCCTGACCACCGTTCACCATTGGCACCACGGTGGGGGCCAGCGTACCGTTTGCGGCCATCACGCTGCAGGAAAAAAACAGGCTGCCGAATATTATTGCCGTATTATTTTTTCTCATCGTCTGTTTCCCCGAAATTATCCAGCCAGGTCACCCCGTTTTCCCGCTTCAGAATAAGGATGTAATGTTTGATATCAGTAAAAGGTTCGGAGTTACCAATCCATGTTTTCCGAATTCCACGGATTTCCACACGACCATACTGAGGCCATACACGGACACTGGTCTGGAAAAAAGCAGAATTCACGTTATCTTTTTTAATAAGTTTCGCTTCTTCAGCCAGAATAACTTTCATCTGGTTCTGTGCGCCCGGACGGATATATTGCAGAAGCGCCTGATGTGAGGCATCGACGATTTCCGGTGAGACATTCAGACGGAGGGCAATAAATGACAGCGCCATCTGCTGTAAATAAGAGGCGTCGGCACTGTTCTGCGACACGGCAAAGGGCACATTAAATCCCATTGGGGTTACGGCAGTGCGTTGCTCATTCTGAAGACGGTAGTTATTTATCCCCTGAATGACGTTAACGGCGAGGCTGAGGACAATAAGCACCGACATAAATATAAAGGCGATGGCCATTACACGACTGGTACTTAAACGGGCACCGTGTTCCATAGAATAATCCTGGTATCAGTTCTATTTAATCCACTGCCGGAAACACGAATCGGGAACATTATGAAAAATACCGCGCAACAGGGCTGTTGGCATATACCAGTAAATCAGGTCACGTAACCAGGAGCTGCCCCGCCCTTTTTTCAGTTTTTTAATCCCGAAATAAACCAGAACCGCTGCACCAATACCAAACAGATATTTTGATGTCATCATTCCCCAGCCAATACAAATTCCGGCAGGAATAAGTTCATCCAGCGGCAGGCCAAACCAGCGGCTCTGGTTGGTCAGTGTTTCCGGG
>OBVH01000222.1_pt1 | contig 40621 bp, 29 predicted proteins | sample 1495001 | NCBI WGS metagenome assembly OBVH01 (sample SAMEA2579959, study PRJEB22360) | human gut metagenome
TGCATAATATGTTCCTGCAGGAATGTTCTTAAATACAGCTTTGCATACACCTGGTTTAACATTTAATTTTTTGTATTTTCCATACTGATATGGACGTGTTTCTCCGTGTTCTTTCTTGGAACCTTTTCCGAGAACTACGTCATATCCTGTAGAGTTAGCAGATTCTTTATATGTTACTGTGATTGTAGAACCTTTTGTCTTAACACTGAGAATCTCTGGTGTATCTGGTGTTATTGCTGTTACAGAGAATGGGTAGCTGTTAGACCATTCGCCAAATACTTTCTTACCATTCTCATCGCGTGTCCATGCATGGCAGTATGCATAGTAAGTTCCCTGTGTAACATATTTGAAGTTAGCTGTTGTCTGAACCTGATTCTTAACAACATCAATACGTGCATCTTTATCAGAAGGATCTTTGGATGTGGAGATTACATAATCATATCCAGATGCACCTTCTGCTTCATCAGAAAGGATAACAGTTGCCTTGTTTCCAGTAACCTTAACACTGCTAATCATTGGAGTGCCCGGTTTCTGATTTTCAGCACCACTTACAGTAATTGTTTTAGAACCTGTATAATATTTGCTGTCTTTAGTTGGTGTAACAGTCACTGTACCATCTGTATTTTCTGTAACGACATATTTTTCAGATGGAACTTTAACGTTTCCATTCATTACAACGACAGATACAGTACCTGCTGCATTTTTGGTTGCTGTAACATCACAACTAGAAAGATCTTTTTTGTCAATTCCCCAGCTAAACTGTTTAGTCTGTCCTGTATATCCGTTGATACCTTTAACTGAAACAGTATATTTCTTGGTATCGGTAGGTTCTGTATAAGCACCGGCACCAACCAGTTCATAATCTTTACCTTCTTTTAAGGTTAAGGAATCTCTTCCGTAAGATACAGTTACTACCGGTTTAACTGCCATTCCTTCTGCATATGTTCCATTTGCCACAGATACATTCTGATCAGACAATGTTACTGGAGTAATTGTAAATGCTTTGTAAGTGATGGCATTTACTTTCTTTCCGTTCTCATCTTCGAAAGTCTGAGTATTATCACCGGCATAATTACCTTTTCCAACTACTGCAATATAAGCTTTATCATTAGCATCGCCTGTTACATTATGGAAGTATTTGATCTCGAAATCTTTACCTTCTTCTAATTTAACAGTTTTATGGGTAATAGGATCTGTATATGCGTAATTAAATGATGCTGAAGCAAATGTATGTGCTTTTCCATCATAGATGAATGATGCGTTAGCTACATCCACTTCTTTTCCATTTTCATCATATACTTTGAATGCGTTAGCTATTGCATTGCTATGTGTAATGGTCTGTCCAACAATCTTAAAGGAGACTTCCTTGCTTCCAACAAAGTTTTTGTTAGTAGTCTTTGGAGCAAGTGTTAATGTGCCTGTACCAACTTCCTTGTTTGCATCCTTTGAATCAGGATAGCTGATTGTAAACTGGCTAAGGTCAATATTTACCTTACCTAATTTAGCAGTAATCTGTGTTGTTCCACCACCTGTTGTTACTGTAGGACGAATCTGATGTCCGGTATATTTCTGATCATCAATATTTACTGTTAAGGAAGACATATCAGCCGGTGTAATGGTAAAGGTAGTGGTGGTAGTAGATGTAGTATCATAATCACCTTTTCCTGCAAGTGTTACTGTTGCTGTACCTACGTTTGTACCATTAGCGATGGATTTGATCTCGTAATCTACATCTTTTTCAAGCTCTTTTGATCCGTCTTTTACAATTAACTCAGGGATAATTGCTTCTCCGGTGTATGTATAAGAAGACTTTTCTGTAGATACTGTCCATGTACCTGCCTGAGGTTTACTTATCTTAGAATAACGATATATTGCTGCTGGTTCAGAAGTATTATTAACTCCGTTTGTATCTAATCCCCAGAAGTTTTTATTTTTAATGGTAATCTTGGTACATACAAAAGCACCTAAATCATTTGTGCCAGTCTCAGTTTGATCTGTCGTATTATTTGTATAGAAATACTCAACTGTATAATCTTTATCTTTTACAAGATTAAATTCTTTGGCCGGAGTAGCTGTGTTTTTACCGATAACCGTCAGTTCCGGTGCATAAGATTCTGCTTTCTTTGCATCATCTTCTACATATACTACTTTTTCTGCCGCTTTGACATCTTTGTCTGTATCTGCAACAGAAGCTGCCTTGATTTGGAATTGTACTCTGAGAGTACTTCCAGCATAATCACCGATACCTTTTACAACCAATACAGCAGTACCTGCATCTGTATTGCGTTCGTAAGTAAAGTTAGGATCGTAGGAAACATTTGGTAACAGTTCATAAGTTTTGTTGTTTTTGTCTGTTGCCATTAATTTACCTAATTTTGCAGCATCTTTTGTGATTGCTGCGCCGGTATAGTCTTCTGCCATGCTTGCATAAGGAGTCTCTACACCATTTACTTTTACTTTTCCATCAAATTTTGCATTTACATCATCAAGTTTCTGGTTGTAAACAGTAAATGTTGCTGTAGCTGTTCCTTCGTAGTTAACGCAATTGTCTTTTGCTTTAACAGTAGCTGTATAATTTCCTACGGCGCCTGTATTGCTCTGAACAGAAGTTACTTCAAATGCGCTTGGATTTAAGTATGTATATGCATTTCCATCTTTGTCACGGATTTCTTTTACAGATAACTGAGAGGGAGTAATCTGTCCATTCTGTGTTTTTAAATCATTTAAAATAACAGTACAGTTACTTAAATCCACTTTTTTGATTGTGAAATCAACATCAGAGATAGTAATATCACCTGAATTTGAATAATTGGTTTTATCATTGTTCAAAGCAACAGAGATCTTATATTCACCGGCTTCTGCAGCAGTACTAACAGCAGTTCCACTTTTGCTTACACTAATATTCTTGATTACTGTTTTGCTGTCTAACACAGCACCGCTCTTAGTATCTTTAAGAACAATATCTTCTTTCTTTGGAGTCTGGTCTTTTCCATTATAAACTACAGCTGGATTAGCCAGTTCTGCAGTAATATTCTTATCTGCAGCATTGTATGCAACTTTTGCAATTCCTAATTTTGTGCTACCACCATTATTGACTGTAGAAACTGAAATCTCGCCAGTATAATATTCTGTATCTCTTGGCTGGATGCGGAGAGTAATCTCGCTATCAGTATTAACAAGGCCCTTGGTTCCTTCAACTGTTACGTTGAAATCGCCATTTGTATATGTAAGGGTATGATTTGTAGCAGCTTTAACAGAAAGACTCGTAATCCAGTCATTTGCATCGTTATGTTCTTTTCCGTCATAGTCTACAGTTTTTGTGGTAATGGTTGGTGTACAACCTGAGATATTATTTTTAGAAATAGTTACCACATTAGATTCAAATGAAAATTTCATTGGATCCACACCAGATGTATACGCAGCAGATGCGTCACGGGATAAGACTAACTGTAAAGTTTTTCCGCAATCTAATTTATCAGGTGTATACATATGATTTGTCTGAATATCTTGGATGCTAGTGCTGCCTTCGGCAACAACTTTGCCATCAACTTTCCACTGATAATCAACAGCGCCATCTGTTGCGGTAATTCCTGTCAGGTCTAATTTATCAAGTTCAGCGGCTTTTCCCCATCCATTCTCTTTTAATGTAAAGCTTACTTTTGTTTCACCTGCCTGTGCAACATCCGCATTATCAGAATCAGCAACAACCGGAGCATCCACAGAATTTTCGGAGAATGCAACTGCGTCAGAAGCATCTTCTACAACTGGAGCCTCTGTAGCAACTGATGCATCAGAACCATCGCTGAACTCAGCAGCCCATACCGGCACATTAGAAGTAGCAAGCATTGCAACAACAAGTGACATACTTAATGTCTTTTTTGCCATGCCCTTCTTTGTGTTTTTAATCTTTGTCATGATTATAGTTCCCCTTTGGGTGGTGGACAGGTTGATTTTGGAGAAAATTTCGTATGAGGAATTGATTTCAGACTTGTGGAATATCCGGATTTTATGATTTATAAGTGGATAATTGTTGACAATCGTAGTAAAAACAGGCAGTTATTGCAAATAAATCTGATGTTGTATTGAAAAATTCTTCTGGTTTTACGATGGTTGTAATAAGTAACGATACACAATGAAACTCATAAAATATAAAATATCCAGGGGATCTGCCTGAAAAATTGACGCAGTAAATCGGAACCCGGTTCTGATTTTGGTGAAGGAAATTTACTCTAATCTGTTACCTCCTCTGGTGTCTGCCCGAATCGGGAAGAAGCATTTGACGAAGTTTTATTTTGGAGGTATCATGAGAATATAAATAGAAGATTTCACTTGCAGGAGTATCTCATGAAAGTAAAAAACAGTATTTCTACAACAATGAGAACCTTAAAAGGCAGAGAAACAAAAGATAAAGCGGCTAAAAATATTTTTTCGTATAAGCCGATTATGGGCAACATTCTAAAGTACACCGTAGCAGAATACAAGGACTGTTCTCTGGAAGAGATCATGAACTGTATTGAGGGAGATACAATCCGGACCGGAACAGCATTTGTAGAGGAAGACATGGCAGGAAGCATCCGGGGCGAACAGACGGAATTCAACACAACAGATGAGGCACCGGCAGTTTTTGATATCCTTTTTCGTTCGCTGCTTCCAAAGAAAAAAGGAAATATCCTGGTAAATCTCCATGTGGATTTTGAATTACAGAAGAACTACCGGCCGGGGTATCCTGTTATTAAAAGAGGCATATACTACGGATGCCGGAAATTATCTGCACAGTTGGATAAAGTAGGGAAAAATGGGAAAGGCTATAAATATCTGGAAAAGGTCTACAGTATCTGGATCTGCCTTGAGAATATTCCCAAAGAACAGCAGAATACCGTATCTTATTACAAGATACATAATTACAAAAATGAAGGTTTCCGCATACCTGACATTCAGATCGATGCTGCGGAAGCAGACCTTATGGAGGTTGTCATAGTACGGCTTGGCGGGGAAGAACAAAATGAAAAGGGACTGATGGATCTTTTATATGGTGTATTTTCCGGTGATCAGAAGAAAGTACTATCCTACATTCCGGATTCAGACAGTCAGATCCGACAGAAGGAGGTGTCCGATATGTTGAGTATGATTTCCTATGCAGAAGAGAAAGGTGAAAAAAGAGGCGAAAAGAAAGGCGAAAAAAAAGGTATAAAGAAAGGTGAAAACCGTCTTGGGATGCTTATGAAAATGCTTTTAAATGACAAACGTTATGCAGACGCAGAGAGGGCATCTGAAGATGAAAAATACAGGGAACAATTATATAAGGAGTTTGAGATTTAGTTAATGACAAACTGAAAAATCATCAACAATGCGTAAAAAGTTTTCAGCCATATCAGAGAGATATGGCTGAAGATGTTTTTTCTTCGTTTCCGAAGATGTGAAAGCGAGAAGAACTATCGGCCGGAGTCTGCTTTTGCCTGTTGTATCTGCCACGTTCTATATGCAAAATACCGCATATAAAGGCACGATCTGATAAGCTTCTTTTTGCCTGAAGTCTTCGGCAGAGATTAAATACATTTGCGTGGGTGCAGGAGAGAGAGAAGATTTATTCAGCTGCATAAGGTTCCTGCATTTCTGATGTGGGGTGGTGCGGTAGTCTATGGCAATAAAATGACTGTTTTTGGACAGTAAAAAGGGAACTTCCGCCTGGTTGCCGCTGGACCAGTAGGAGAGGGTATAGCCATTCCGGATAAAGTGCTGTGCCAGAAAGGTTTCGATACAGGCTGTACCGGCGGTGGTTTCTTCTCCTGACAGAAGTTGGAAGGCAGGGATTTTCAGTATGCATGAGCATAATCCGGTGTCAACAGGATACAGATGTAAGGAGGTTTCCGAAGGTCTGCTGCAGACAGCTGTCTGGCAGGGAATGGCAAGTCCGGCGCTGATCAGCCACTGCAGGGGTTCATGATAGACTTTGGCAGTAGCACCTTTTGCAATGCGGGTGTACTGGAATTTACGGCTGGTTCTGCCGAGTTGTGCAGGGATCGAGAGCCAGGCATTGCGGCAGTGGCGGGCGGTTCCTTTTGGAGCCAGAGCAGTAATATCGCTGAGAAAAAGATTAAGGAGCTTTTGCTGGGTGTCAGGTACCAGCAGGAGCTTCTTTTCTTTTTTGTATTCCATAATGGCAGCAGGCATTCCGCCGATGATCAGATAGAGACGGAACTGTGACAGGGCTTTTTCGTGGAGTTTCTTTCCCATTGAGCTGAAATCGGAGAAATGATTGCGGATTTCTCTTGTAAGGGCAAACTCAGCATTGGCCCACAGAAATTCTTCAAAATCCAGTGGATACAGAGTCAGGATATCAAAGTCGTGGACGGAGAAAGAATCAGAGTTAACCACACCTTTATAGATAGAGGCAATGTGATATTGTGGAAAGTCCAGGGCAATAGAGGTAAGAAGTGTGGAAATCTGAGGAATGCACTGGATATTGTCAAGAATCAGAAGGGAAGAGGCAGGGCGCAGTGGTTTTCCTGCACAGGTTTCCAGAAAAAGCAGTACTTCCTGTGGATCATGTGGAACAGACAGATAGTCTGTAGCAGAGCGGTCTGTTTCCAGATTGATGTAGAGTGTATGTTCGTATTGCTTATTTCCGAAGTCCATAAGCAGCCAGGTCTTGCCTGTCTGGCGAAGCCCCTGGAGGATTAAAGGTTTGCGGCCGGGATTTTTTTTCCAGTATATCAGGGAATCGGTACATTTTCTTCTCATATGGGAAATCTCCTTTTAGTTGGTGACACAGGTATAGAGTGAACGGTAACGGTACAGGACAGTTATAAATGATCAGCAGAGGAACGAGTTGATTGTAGAGGAATGTTTATGACATCATTATACAATGGAACTGTCGGAAAAATCTATACATAAAGATAGAAAAAAGTCGATTTACACATTTTTAAATATTTGTTATCGTAATTGTATAGACAAAATGTAATCGCTCAGGTTTTTCTTCCCGGAGGAGGAATTGTTGAATGGTTACAGTGCCGGTTACTGTTTATTCTGTGCATTGCAAGACGTGTTGCGGAATGCAGGGTGAACGGTAACAACATTGCCCGGCAAAACAACAATTATTTCATTTCATAAAGGAGGATCCCTATGAAGAGAATCAATGCAATCTACGCAAGGCAGTCAGTGGACAGAGCAGATAGTATTTCTATTGAAAGTCAGATCGAGTTCTGCAAGTACGAGTTAAAGGGTGGAAGTTTCAAAGAGTACAAGGATAAGGGTTACAGCGGCAAGAATACAGTCAGACCACAGCTTCAGCAGCTTCTGACAGATATCCGCAGAGGGGAAGTGGAGAAAGTGATCGTGTATAAGCTGGACCGGATCAGCCGTTCTATTCTGGATTTTTCCAATATGATGAATCTGTTTCAGCAGTATCAGGTGGAATTTGTCTCTTCTACAGAGAAATTTGATACTTCGACACCTATGGGACGGGCAATGTTAAATATCTGCATTGTGTTTGCGCAGCTGGAACGTGAGACTATTCAGAAGCGTGTCAGCGATGCATATTATTCCAGAAGTCAGAAAGGTTTTCGCATGGGCGGCAAGCCTCCTTATGGTTATCGGCTTGAGGAGATCCTGATGGAAGGAATCCATACAAAGAAGCTTGTGGAAGAACCCGGGGAAGCGGCAATTGTGCGGGAAATTTTTGATATGTACGAACAACCGGACACTTCTTATGGGGATATCACCAGATATTATGCGGAAAAGGGAGTGCAGTTCTACGGAAAGGAACTGATACGTTCCATGTTGGCCCAGCTTCTGAGAAATCCGGTATATGTGCGGGCTGATATGGATGTGTATCGTTTTTTCAGGAGTCATGGAACCAATATAGTAGGCAGTCCGGAGCAGTTTGACGGGATTCATGGATGTTATCTTTATCAGGGGCGGGATGCGCAGACAGATAAGCTGCAGAATCTTAAGGGACATATGCTGGTGGTGGCACCTCATGAGGGGCTTGTGTCTTCGGAGCAGTGGCTGAACTGCAGGATCAAGCTTATGAGAAATAAAACGATTCAGGCCAATAGGAAAGCTGTGAATACATGGCTGGCAGGGAAAGTGAAATGTGGCAATTGCGGATACGCACTTATGAGTATTAAAATACAGTCCGGTAAACAGTACCTGAGATGTACGAAGCGTCTGAACAACAAAGCCTGCCCGGGGTGCGGGAAGGTTTATACTGAAGATGTGGAGAATTATGTATATAAAGAGATGGTACGTAAGCTGCGCGAAGGACAGTCTCCTGCCACTTATACGAAGTTAAAGGAAAATCCGCAGGTAAAGCAGATTTACAGGGAGATTGAGGAAATGGAAAAGGAGATTTCTCTGCTTGTGGATTCTCTGGCAGGTGCCGGAGAAACACTGACAGATTATATTAATCAGAGAGTGGAAGAAATAGACCAGATGCATCAGTTAAAGCTGGAGAAATTATCGGTGCTTGCGGAGAATCATGCGACACCGGAGCAGATGGAAAAGGTAGCATCTAATATAAGTCTGTGGGGAGAGATTGATTTTGAGGAGAAGAGATTTACAGTTGATAAGATGATCAGGTCACTTAAGGTATTTCCCGGATCAGTCCAGATACAATGGAAATTCTGATATATAACAGTCCGGCAGAGCGTAAATTTTTGTCTTTACGCTCTGGTGATGGTCTTATTATTTTTCGGTCAGTGGTTTGTTCTTTATAAGCATTTTGCGAATTACGTTTTGCGTATATTCTCCGACATGCCTCTTATCTTCTTTGCTCAGTTCATCCGGATAGATCGGCTTACCGTATTCTACTACAACTCTTGCAGGAGATATCTTCGGGAAGTGTGCCTCGAAAATGTTGGCTGAATTGCTGATCGCAATTGGGATGATCGGGCATTTGGCCTTGGTAGCGATTTTGAAGCTTCCTTCATGGAAGGGAAGCATGTCCAGCTCATCTTTATTTCTGTTTCGGGTTCCTTCCGGGAAAATACAGATGGAAATTCCGGATTTTACTTTGTCTACTGCGGTCAGGATCGTTTTGAGTCCCTGTTTGATGTCTTTCCTGTCAAGGAAGAGACAGTGGAGATAACGCATCCATGTGGAAAGAAGAGGAATTTTCTCCATCTCTTTTTTGGCAATGTAGCCTGTACGGATCGGACAGCGGGAGTAAGTAAGAAGTATATCGAAGTAGCTTCTGTGGTTGCCGATATAAAGTACAGGTGTGTCCTTTGGCACATTTTCTTCTCCGATCACAGTAATCTTTGCACCGGTGATCTTAAGGATAAATCGGAATACTGCCTGGATGATCCTAAGGGAGCTGATATCCTTCTTTTCAGGAGAAAATCTGCCGATGATCCATTCGACCAGCAGGATGGGGATGGACAGGATCAGGTATCCGATCACAACAATACAGACGAGGATAAATCGTATCATTCGTTAATTCCTTTCCGGGCATTATATAATGCTGATGCCCATATATAAGTATAGAAGTTATTATAAGGAATTATGAGATATCCTGCAAGAAATAAATCATAGTATAATGATTTTTTGGCATTAAATAAAGCACTCAGGACAGGATTCTTTCCTGCAGAAAAGCAGTTACTGTCGGATATATAGCATAGAGTATGGTAATAACAGGGCTGTATCCGGCATAGAATATTTAGCGAAGAATGAGCAGGGGTGCATTATGGGCAAAAGGACAGGAGGACTGCTCTGTGTGTTGCTGTTGGCTCTTTTGCCGGCGGGCTGTCAGTTTATCAGGATTGAGGAGGGCGAACGTACACCTCTGGAATATACGATCGTAAAGCAGGAGGAAATTCCGGAAGAGATTTCAGAACTGATGGAACAGAAGAAAAAGAAAGTATTTCAGATGACCTATCAGGTGGGAGATATAAGGTATCTGATGAAGGGATATGGAGAGCAGCTTACAGGAGGGTACAGTATTCAGGTGGAGGAGGTTTCCGAATCAGAGAACGCAGTATTCTGCAAGACAAGGCTGATAGGTCCGGAGAAAGCGGATGCAGGCAGTGAACCGTCTTATCCCTGTATTGTCCTGAAAATCAGAGAAACAGAGAAACCGATAGAATTTTTGGGTTTTATCATAAAGTAAACAGAGAAAGGAAGGAAGCAGGTTGGAATTAAAAAAAGAAAGTATTCAGATGCTGCGGATCAAAAATAAAGCGACAGCGCAGGCGACTTTTGACGAGGACTATAATGTGCCCGATGTGAAACCGGATATCGGGAGACTGGTGCAGAGCAAAGCGGATGTTTCCATGGAGGAAGTGAGGCTGAGTGAAGGAAGAGCGCTTCTTAAAGGGACATTAAATGCAGATTTGCTTTATGTGGGGGAAAAAGAGGGCAGGATTTACAGCCTTTCTGCGAAGCTTCCGCTGGATGAGATGATTAATCTGGAGGGAATCGAAGGGGGAGATAAGCTGTGTCTGAAATGGGAGATTGAGGATCTCAGTGTTCATATGATCCATTCCAGAAAACTGAATATTAAAGCAATTGTAACTTTTTATGCAGTGGTAGATGAACTGGCAGTTGTTGAACTTCCGGTTTCCGCAGAGGATCAGGAAGTCTCTGTGAAAACGGAGAAAATCCGGCTTATGAGTCTTCGTGTACATAAAAAAGATACTCTGCGCATTAAGGATGATATTACTCTTGCGTCAAACAGACCGAATGTAGAAAACCTTCTGTGGTATATGGCTGAACCGAGGAATCTGGACCTGCGGCCGGGAGAGAACAAACTCCGGGTGAAAGGAGAGCTTGCGGTTTTTCTTCTGTATACAGGGTATGAAGAGGAGAATCCACCTCAGTGGCTGGAGTATACCATGCCTTTTTCCAATGAGATGGAATGCAGTGGCTGTATGGAAGATCTGATCCCACATATTGAGGTGTCTCTTCTTCATCAGGGGATAGAGGTAAAGCCTGATCCGGATGGTGAAGAACGTATCCTGCAGGTGGATGTGGTACTGGAATTAAATATGAAAATGTACAGGGAAGAGGAGCATGAACTTCTTCTTGATGCATACAGCCCACACAAAGAATGTGTTCTTCATCGGAAAAAGGAAATGTTGGAAAGTCTTCTGGTACGGAATTTTTCCAGGTGTCGTCTGACAGACCGGATAGAAGTTAAGGAGAGTCAGGGAAAAGTTTTGCAGCTTTGCCACAGCAGCGGTAAGGTAAAAGTAGATAAGACCAGGATTACGGATAAGGGAATTGTGGCAGAAGGAATTGTGGCACTCAAGATCCTGTATATTATTGGAAATGATGAAATGCCGTTTTATTCTATGGATGCCATGCTTCCGTTTACCCATCTGATCGAGGCAGAAGAGATCGGGAAGGAATGCACATATTTACTTCAGGCTGACCTTGAACAGCTTTCCACTGCAATGGCAGATGGGGATGAGATTGAAGTCAAGGCGGCGGTGGGACTGAATGTGCTTGTGTTCAGACAGTGGGAAGAGCAGCTTATTGAATCTGTGGAAGAACAGCCGCTGGATCGTAAGAAACTGGAAAGTATGCCGGGAATTACGGTCTATATTGTAAAGGCCGGAGATACTCTGTGGGATATTGCAAAGAAATTTTATACAACTGTGGATGAGATTTCGGGTGTGAACAGTCTTACGGAAAAAGAGGTAAAGCCGGGGCAGTCGTTAATTCTTGTCAGGCAGGGATGATAATGAAAAAAATTTCCGGAAAAAATGAAAACTCCTATATTGAAAACTAAAAAAAAATGATTTAAAATATGCGCAAAGAGTTTTATTGTATACAAAGTACAAATATAATTGCGAAAGTACAGTTATATACGGATGATATTGTTGGAAACGGAGGATTTTATGCGTTTACGTGCATTGGCGAAGATAAATCTGGGACTGGATATTCTCAGAAAGAGAGAGGATGGCTATCATGAAGTCCGGATGATCATGCAGACTATACAGATGTATGATGTTCTGGAGATGAAGAGGGTGAGGAAGCCGGGGATTTCCTTGTCTGTCAATTATTCCTATATTCCGAATGATGAACGAAATCTGGTGTATAAGGCGGCGAAGCTTCTGATGGATGAATTTCAGGTTAAGGGTGGTGTGGATATCCATCTTGAGAAATTTATTCCTGTGGCAGCAGGTATGGCAGGCGGAAGCTCGGATGCGGCAGCTGCACTGGTGGGGATCAACCGGCTTTTTAAACTGGGACTGAGCCAGAAGGAGCTGATGGATCGTGCTGTGAATATCGGGGCAGATGTTCCGTACTGTGTGATGAGAGGAACTGCCCTGGCAGAGGGGATCGGGGAGAAACTGACCAGGATCACTCAGGTGCCGGACTGTTTTGTACTGATCGGTAAGCCCGGAATCAATGTTTCCACCAAAGCTGCCTATGAGAGCCTTCAGCTGGATAAGATTTCTTCTCATCCGGATATTGACGGGATGATAGGAGATATAGAACGTGGAGATCTTCTGGCAATGACACAGAAGATGGGAAATGTTTTTGAGCCGGGAATTATAGAGAAATATCCTGTAATTGGCGAAATCAAAGCACTGATGGAGAGTCATGGTGCGTTAAAGGCGATGATGAGTGGAAGTGGTCCTACAGTGTTCGGAATCTTTGATGATCGTGAGAAGATGGAGGCGGCAGCAGAGGTTCTCAGAGAGAGCCGGCTGGCGAAGACGGTTTTTGCCACAGAAGTAATGAAAGCAGGAGGGAATACAAATGACAAGTGATTTTTCAGTAAATATGAATGAATATCTTCCATTAAGAGATGTGGTTTTTAATACGCTGCGTCAGGCAATTCTGAAGGGCGAACTGAAACCTGGTGAGAGACTGATGGAGATTGCGCTGGCAGAGAGACTTGGCGTGAGCAGAACTCCTATCAGAGAGGCAATGCGTAAGCTGGAGCAGGAAGGTCTGGTAGTGATGATCCCGAGACGTGGTGCCCAGGTTGCCAATATCACAGAGAAGGATCTGAATGATGTTCTGGAGGTTCGTATTGCTCTTGAGAACGTAGCTATTGAGAAAGCATGTGCCCGTATGACTGAAGAAGAAATGAGGAGACTCTGGCTTGCTGCCAAGGAGTTTGAACATACGATCGCAGAGGGAAATCTTGTTAAGCTTGCGGAGGCTGACGTTGCATTCCATGAGGTTATTTATCAGGCTTCTGATAATAAGAGGCTGATCCAGGTACTCAACAATATGCGTGAGCAGATTTATCGTTATCGTGTAGAATATCTGAAAGAAGGTGAAACACGAGATGTTCTGGTGAAGGAACATGAGGAACTGACAAAGGCGATCAGAGAGCGCGACGTGGAACGCGCGAAACAGCTTTCTTTCCAGCATATCGAGAATCAGAGAATGGCTATCATGCGTTCTATTGAGGCTGAGGATGCAGAACGTGAGCGTGCAGAGAAAGAGAAATCCAGGGGACACAGATAAGAATGGTATAATATCTGAATATCGGGAAATTCTAAGAGAGGCGGGATGCCTCTCTTTTTTTGCGCATCCATGTGTGTATAAGTGAGTTTAGGAATATTGCCGACTGGCAACAGATCTGTCTGGTACATCGAAAACGATGTACCGGTATGAAACGAGGTGGGAAATTATTGAAGAAGCTGGAAGAATCCCGGAAAGTATCTGCAAATCTGAGGGAGAATGAGAAATATCTGCGAAGCAGACTGGAAAATTGCAGTGATATTCTGATCCGTCCCATGCGGCTGGGAGATAAACATAAGGTGGACTGCCTTATGGTCTATATAGAAGTTGCGGTTTCCAACATGATGCTGGATGATTCTGCTCTTGGAAAGATGATCAATCATTTCTGGGAGATTTCGCCGGAGGATATTCAGGAATTTGTCAGGCATAACAGTCTTGGGATCGCAGATGTAAAGAAACTGGAGAATCTTGACGAGTCCATAGATGCCATGCTTGCAGGGAATGCAGTGTTTTTCATAGATGGATATGACAAGGCGATGAAAATCTCCAGCAAAGGTTATCCATCCACAGGTGTGATGGAGGCAGAATCGGAAAAGGTGCTGCGGGGTTCCAGGGAAGGATTTTCGGACAGTGTGAAAAGTAACAGTGCACTGGTAAGAAAAAGGCTTCGTGATACCAGACTCAAGGTGGAAGAATATAAAATCGGTGTGCGCTCTCATACCTTAACGCAGGTGTTATACATGGACGACCTGGTACATGAGGGACTTCTGGAAGAAGTGAAGGAACGGCTGGAAGAATTTCAGATTGACGGAATCCTTGACAGCGGTATGCTTGAACAGCTGACAGAAGATGTGTGGTATTCTCCTTTTCCTCAGTATCAGACAACGGAACGTCCGGATCGTGCTGTGCAGGAAATCCTGAAAGGTAAGGTTGTGATTCTGTGTGATAATTCTCCGGAAGCATTGATTCTTCCGGGAAATTTTAGCAGTTTCATGGAGAGCAGCGAGGACTGGTATCACAGGTTCGAGATGGCTTCCTTTCTCAGAATACTGCGATATCTGGCTGTGATCATGGCGACTGTTCTGCCGGGACTTTACCTGGCAGTGATACGTTTCCATACACAGATTCTGCCATCTGCACTGATACTGTCTTTTGCGGAGGCGAGGGAAGGAGTGCCCTTTTCCAGTGTGGTGGAACTGATTTTTCTGGAACTGGCTTTTGAACTGATTCGGGAGGCTGGGGTGAGAGTTCCGGGATCTCTGGGAAATGCTATTGGCATTGTTGGCGGACTGGTGATCGGACAGGCAGCGGTAGAGGCAAATCTTGTGAGTCCGATCGTGGTGATGATCGTGGCGTTGACTGCGCTTGGCTCTATGACTGTTCCAAATGAAGAGTTTGCAGCAGCATTTCGGCTGGTGAAGTATGGGTTTCTGATCCTGGGAGGTTATCTGGGAATTTACGGAATCGTGCTGGGAGTATATCTGGTTATAGGGCACCTGGCAGGCCTGATAAGTTTTGGTATTCCTTATCTGGTTCCTTTTATAAAGAAAGAACAGAAGGGCAGCAGAGGAGAAGGGGTTCTGAGAGTTCCGCTGCGCAAGAGGGTATTACGACCGCTTTATGCAAGAGAGGAGCAGAAGATCCGTTTGAAGAGAAAGGAGTCCGGTTCATGAGATTTGCAGAGAATAACAGAATTTCCCACAGGCAGCTGTACAGGCAGATGATACTGGCATTACTGGCACCATTTATGCTCTGCGTTTTCGGAAAGGGTGGAATGAACGGAATCAGTGCAGTGGCGGGAATGATTTTTGCGCTGATATTGCTTGGGTTTTATGTAATCTGGCTGATACGGCTGACACCTTCATTTGAAGATCCGGTAAAGTCTGCAGGTGCTTTTGCGGGAAGGCTGATCGGGATTTTTTTCCTAATCTATGTGTTGATGGCGGGAGGATATCTACTGGCGCTTCTCAGGAGGCTGGTTCCTGTAAAGCTGATCACAGGAGTATCCGGCCGATGGATCGCATTCTGGGCAATTCTGGTATGTTCTGTCGGAACCTGCAAAGGTGTACAGAGAAGAGGAAGAATGGCGGAAGTATCAGGTGGCCTGCTTCTTGGCGGGATTATGATAATGATGATACTTTGTGTGCCACAGGCAAAAACGGAATATCTCATGGGAGGAATCCGGTGGGAGGAGCTTACAGTGAGAAATGTCAGTCAGTCTTTTTATGGAACGCTGTGTGCTTTCTCGCCGGTGGCATTGTTGCCATTTCTGTTGGGAAATGTGGAGAAATACGGAAGTGCGGGAAAGACGGTGGCAGGAGGGATCCTGACACTTGGAGGGATTCTTATTGGAATGGAGCTTCTGCTTCCGGCAGTTCTGGGATATGACAGGGTAGCGGCGGAAAGTTATCCGGTCCTGCCTCTGCTGGCAGGCGCAGATCTTCCGGGAAATGTACTGGCCAGATTTGACATCCTGTGGATGGGATTTCTACTTTACAGCCTGCTTTTTGCAATAGGGAGTCTGCTGTATTATGGAAATCAGATTATCGGGAAATCTCATCCTGGTACGGGGAGGTTCTGGCTTCCGGCACTGGTTTTCCTGATTTCGCTTCTGGAAGAAGAGGGAAAAGGAATACTGGATTATTTTGGATGGTGTCTGGCGTATATTTTCGTTCCGGGAATTCTCATCTGTCAGTTTTATATGTTTATCAGAGGAAAGGGACACCGCAGGAAGCAGAGGAAAAGGGCAGTCGGTGTGGTGACCGGGATTTTGTCAGTCAGTCTTTTTATGAGCGGCTGTGGTGCGGCTGTGGAACCGGAGAAGAGAATGTATCCTATGGCACTTGGCGTGGATGCCTCAGAAGAAGGAATCTGTCTTACCTATGGGATGCCGGATCTTTCTGAGAGTACGGGGCAGGGAAAAGAGGAAGAAGATGGCGGTTCCCGGGTTCTGCAGATCAGTGGTGCTGATTTCACCCGGATTGAAAAAATGTATGATCAGTCACAGGAAAAACTTCTTGATATGGGGCATCTGCAGGTTCTGGTCATGGGGAGAACACTGGTGGAGGACGGAAGATGGAGAATGGTGCTGGATTATCTGAAACAGGAGATTTTTGTGGGGGAAGATCTTTATGTGTTTGAAGCGGAGGACGCAGGGGAGATTCTGAACTGGCATGGAGAGGATAATTCATCAGCAGGAGAATATATTACAGGACTGATCCGAAACAGAATGTCAGGAGGAAATATTACGGCTGTGACACTCAGAGAGCTTTTCTATGAAAAATATAAAGAAGATAAAATCCTGCGGCTTCCGATTGTGAAGATCAGAAATGGAAGTCTGGAAGTGGAAGTATAAATCAGGAAAATATTGGCATAATCCAAATATTAAAGTGCTGCCTGGAAATTCCATATAAAATAAGAAAATATATAGGAAAATAACAAAGGCAGATATGGTAACTGATAAGATATAACAGGAGAGAGGGACAATGATGAATAAAAAGAGTAAGAACAAAAAATTAAGAAGAAAACTGTCGTTTGTTCTGTTCGTGGCAGCTGTTGGTGTTCTTATGATGAGAGCAATGCCGGGAATGTCCGGGAAGATAGCAAAAATCGCTGAAAGACGACAGGAACAGGCTGCAGTTACTGCATGGTGGGGGACATTGTACCCGAAATTCTGCTTCTCGCAGTTCCCTGAGGAAAATAAAGGACAGAAAGATGACATAAAGATATCCTTCTGGCTTGCACAGGCTCTTGATTGGTGATAGAATAGTGAGACAATCAATAGAGATGGAGAATAGAAATCAATGAAAATAGACAGAGAGGCACCGATAGGAGTATTTGATTCCGGTGTGGGAGGACTGACTGTTGCGCGTGAGATCATGCGTAATCTTCCTTCAGAAAAAATCGTATATTTTGGTGATACGGCGAGAGTGCCTTACGGAAGTAAATCGAAGGAAACTATCATCCGGTATTCCCGGCAGATCATTCGTTTTCTTCAGCAGCAGCAGGTAAAGGCGATTGTGGTTGCATGTAATACAGCTAGCGCTTTTGCCCTGGATGCAGTGAGGGATGAGTTTGACATTCCCATCATTGGCGTGATAGAACCGGGGGCTAAAGTGGCGGCTGCCCAGACCAGAAATAAGAGGGTAGGAATCATTGGTACTGTGGGAACTGTAGGAAGTGGGATACATGCAGAGTATCTGAAGCATCTGGATCCGGAGATCACTGTTTTCGGCAAAGCATGTCCGCTGTTTGTGCCACTGGTAGAAGAAGGGTGGCTTCATGATCCGGTGACTGATGAGGTCGCTGCCAGATATCTGAAGGAACTTCAGGATAAGCAGGTGGATACATTGATATTGGGATGTACTCATTATCCATTGCTTCGTTCCACCATCAGAAAGATCATGGGAGACGGAGTATGTCTGGTGAATCCGGCTTATGAAACCGCACTGGAGTTGGGAAGGCTTCTGGAGGAAAAAGGACTTGCCGGTGAAGGTACAGAGAAGAATGAATTTCCGTATCGCTTCTATGTGAGTGATCTGGCAGATGAGTTTAAGGCATTTGCCAATTCGATTCTTCCATATGATGTGGAGATGACGAAAAAAATAGATATTGAGAAGTATTAAAAACAGCAGATTGCTGAATGGTTATAATATAGATACATAAAAACAGGTTTTGAACAGTATAAAAACAGGAGTATGAGAAGAATGGATAAAGAAGTGCTGATTCATGTAAGGGGACTTCAGACAATGGATGCAGACGGTGAACAGGAACCTCTGGAGATTGTTGTACCGGGACAGTATTATTTCCGGAACGGAAGTCATTATCTGCGCTATGAGGAAGTCATGGAGGATTTTGCAGAACCTACCGTCAATTACATAAAAATTTCCCGGAAGGGAATGGAGGTCCGCAAGAAAGGTGTGGTCAATGTTCATATGGTTTTTGAACAGGGTAAGAAGAATATGACTTACTATACCACTCCCTATGGAACCATTGAAATGGGGATTGCGGCGACGAATCTGAATCTGCAGGAGAGTGATGGCGGTCTTGATATGAAAGTGGATTATGCGCTTGATATGAACCAGGAGCATGTGGCAGACTGTTATCTTGCGATTAAGGCACAGCCAAAGGACTGTAAGAATTTTACAATTTGATCAGATCTGGTAAGTTCTCTGCTTCGCTGCAGATATCTGTCTGATCCAAACAGAAAAAGGTCAGTGATCTGTGTGTATGGATGACACGATTCACTGACCTTTAGTTTATATGTCTGACTACATTTATCTGGCAGTTTTGTCTTTCTTGAATTTTGCAAAGAAACCTTTCTTTTTGGGAGCCGGTGTCTGAAGGGAACCGCGGATTCCTTTTACGCCTACAATATAAAGACCGCTTACTTCGGCTTTGATTTCTTTCTTAAGCGGGATCAGGTCGAAAACCTTCTCATCTGCGATCATGATCGCAATCTTTGGTCCGATTTTAGCTTTAACGATTGGAAGCTTGGAACGGCGCATAAGTTTAGGTGTCTGTTCAATTACCATCTGAGGAAGTCCGGATTCTTTCAGTGGCATCCTCTTTTTATCGATAACCAGCATGGAAACGGTTTGTTTAGTTGCTTCAATCTGAGCCTGCTGTTCTTCCTGTTTCTTCTGGGCTTTTTTTCCGAAGAAATATAAACCGATCAGTGCAGCGATCAGGATAACAAGAATGACCAGAAGGACTATTGTTACTGTACTCATTTGCATCCTCCCTAATGTATGTGTTTTCACAGGGACTGTTGGTACGGACAGTCCATTGCATAAAAATTATTTTATCATTAAATAAGGTAAAACGCAATTGCAAAAAAAGAATTAATGGATGGAAAGCGGTAGAAATTTACATTATGAAAGGTTATAATTGTAGCAAAACTGTAATGCGACAATATTTGCCGGAGCGAACAGTATTGGGAAATATGCGGAACAGTTAAAGCCATTTTTACAGGATGGAATCATGATGTGTGGTTATAATATATGTAACGGGAATTGAGGAGTTGTTTTGCGACAGAACAATTCGTGCGTAAAAAACGGATATGATAAAAAGGAGAAAAGCATGAGCGAATTAAAGCCCGACTCTGAGAAGAAAGAGGAGCGACTTTCAGATAAGGAAAAAGTGAATACAGAAAAGATAAATGCAGAAGAGCTAAATGCAGAAAAACTAAATGAAGAAAAACCAGATACAGAAAAACCAAATACAGAAGAACTAAATGCAGAAGAGCTAAATGCAGAAAAACCAAATGTAGAAAAACTAAATGCAGAAAAACCAAATACAGAAGAGATAGACGAAGAATCTCCGGCAGCAAGCGAGGACGAAGATTTCTTTTTTGATGATAATAAAGCTTATGAAGCCCGTAGGGCAGCCAGACTGGAACGCCGCAATAAACTTCGCCGCAGAAAGAAAAGACTGCGTATCGCAGGCTGCATAGTGGTGGCGGCAGCCGCTGCAATTGGGATTGGAATAGGATTTTACGGGGAAGAACTGCAGAATTTTGTCAGTGAGCAGCAGGTTAAGATTGCGCAGATGGTGAAATCTGCAGACAGGAAAACAGAAGAAGAAAAAACAGCTCAGCAAACAAATGCAGAGGCAGAAGCTGAGAATGCGGTGACACCTGAAGTTCAGGATACGGATGGACTGAGTGAAGAGGACAAAACTCTTTACAGGCAGGCAAAGTATGCTGCAAAACAGTATGATTATGATAAAGCCATAAGTATGCTGCAAAACAGTGAGACTTATCAGACAAGTGAGAAGTTTCAGCATGCGGTTAAGGTTTATCAGAAAAAGAAGGAATCCTGCGTTTCCTGGCCGTTAGACCAGGTGACACACGTCTTTTATCATACTCTGATCAAAGATACCGGTAAGGCTTTTGACGGGGATTACAAGTCAGGAGATTACGATCAGGTTATGACAACGATTGATGAATTTAACCAGATTACTCAGAGCATGTATGATAAGGGATATGTCATGGTCAGCATTTATGACATGGCGACAGCAGATGAGAATGGGAATATGAATGCAGGGGAGATTCTCCTTCCTCCGGGTAAAGTACCGTTTGTGCTTTCGCAGGATGATGTGTGTTATTATCATTATATGGACGGGGATGGATTTGCAACCAAACTTATCGTAGATGAGGAAGGAAAAATCCGCAATGAATATGTGGAAGATGATGGCAGTATTTCCGTAGGCGATTATGATATGGTTCCTCTGATCGATCGTTTTGTAGAGGAACATCCTGATTTTTCTTACAGAGGTGCTAAAGGAATTGTTGCCCTTACCGGTTACAATGGAATTCTGGGTTATCGCACAGACAGCAGTTATGAAACCCGTCCGGATGATCTGGATGCAGATAAAGTAAAATGGCTGGATGAGCATCCGGATTTTAATCTGAATACAGAGAGAGAAAATGCAGCCAGAGTAGCGCAGGCTATGAAAGATGAAGGCTGGCTGTTTGCAAGCCACACATGGGGACATCAGAATGTAAGTCAGATCAGTCTGGAGAGATTACAGGCAGATACACAGAAGTTTAAAGAGAATGTTGATCCTCTGATAGGCGGAACAGATATTATTATTTTTGCATTTGGAGCAGATCTTACCAGTGTTGAAGATTATTCGGGGGAGAAGTTCGAATATCTTAAGAGCCAGGGCTATAATTATTACTGTAATGTGGATTCAAGCCAGTATTTTGTGCAGATCCGCAGTAATTATTTCCGGCAGGGAAGAAGAAATCTGGACGGATACAGAATGTACTATAATCCGGAACTTCTCTCAGATCTGTTTGATGCACAGTCTGTGTTTGATCCTTCCAGACCGGTGCCGGTTCCAACTATGGGGTGAGTATGATCTCTGTGCATAACTGAAAGGGGACAATATATGAGAAAAAGGATAGCATGTGTAACAGCAGCTATTTTGAGTATTTCGTTAGGAGTAAGCGGATGTGGGCTCATTCCGTTTGAACAGGATATTCCATTTCTGAGTTCCAGAGCTGAAAATGTGGAAACTGAGAAAAAAACAGAACAGCAGACAATTGATGAACAGGATGCTGATACAGAGAAAAATACAGAGGATACACAGCAGGATGATGGTCTGAATGAGGGAGAGCAGACTGACAACGAAGATACAGAAGAGGCAGATGAGAAACAGGAAAATCCTATGGAGCAGGCAGCGCTTATGGCTGTACAGTATGATTATGATGGCGCCATAGAACTGCTTAAGAGTCAGCCGGATTACGAAAGTAATACGGATATGCAGAGTGCAGTTTCGGATTACGAAAATACGAAAGCTACCTGTACAGAATATCCGCTGGAGCAGATCACGCACGTGTTCTTCCATACACTGATCAAAGACACTGCCAGAGCATTTGACGGGGATTCAGACAGTAATGGATATAACCAGTATATGACAACAATTGATGAGTTTAACAAAATCATACAGAGTATGTATGATAAGGGATATGTCATGGTCAGTCCGCACGACATGGCGGTTATCAATGAGGACGGAACTATGTCCAGAGGCAGTATTATGCTGCCGCCGGGAAAAATTCCATTTGTGCTTTCTCAGGATGATGTAAGTTATTATCACTATATGGATGGAGATGGTTTCGCATCGAAACTTGTAGTGGATTCCAATGGTGAGGTTAAGAACGAATATATTGAGGATGACGGAAGTGTTTCCACAGGGGATTATGATATGGTTCCTCTGATCGATACTTTTGTAAAAGAACATCCGGATTTTTCCTATCATGGAAGAAAGGGAATCCTTGCAATGACAGGTTATGACGGTGTTCTGGGATATCGTACGGATATTGCATATAAGACCGGAAAAAAACTGCAGGATGATCAGAAAAAATTCCTGAAAGATCATCCGGATTTTAACTATAAGCAGGAAGTGAAAAATGCAAAAAAGGTAGCTAAGGCTATGAAGGCAGAAGGCTGGGAATTTGCAAGCCATACATGGGGACATAAGGATGTGGCTGCCACTTCTCTGGATGATCTGAAAAGAGATGATAAAAAATGGAAGAAATATGTGGCTCCCATTCTTGGAGAAACAGATATGATCATTTTTGCATTTGGTGCGGATATCGGAAGCTGGGAAGGATATTCGGCAGACAATGAGAAATATGAGTTTTATAAGAGTCAGGGATACCGCTATTTCTGTAATGTAGATTCCAGTCAGTATTTTGTACAGATTACAGATGATTATTTTCGACAGGGAAGAAGAAATCTGGATGGATACAGAATGTATTATAATCCGGAAATGCTCAGTGATCTTTTTGATGTATCGGAAGTATGGGATTCTTCAAGACCAACTCCGGTACCTGGAATGTAGAAGGGAGTATTGATTATTATGAAGAAAAAAATATATCTTGCCATGCTTGCAGTTTGTTTTGCACTGACAGCATCTGCGTGTGGTGATGGCGGTGCTGTTATCACAGACGGTACAAAGACAGAAGGAGCTGCTGACGGAAAGAAAGCAGAGACAGGAACTACGCGTCTTGTGTCTGTTGAGAATGTAGAGAAATATATTACGATCGGAGAATATAAAGGACTGACTCTGGACAATACGGTGGATGCGATCACTGACGATGATGTACAGGCGCAGATTGATGAGAATCTGAAAGATAAGGCAGAACCTGTATCTGATGCAGCAAAAGAAGGGGATCTGGTGACTGTAAATTATACAGGCACTAAAGACGGACAGACTTTTGACGGTGGTACTGCCAATAACTATGACTTTGTGATCGGCGACGGACAGATGTTTGAGGAGTTTGAAAATGGTGTGATCGGGATGAAAAAGGGTGACACAAAGGAGATTAAAATTGATTTTCCGTCAGACTATGCAGACGAAACTCTGGCAGGTAAGGAAGTTATATACAAGGTTACGGTGCAGAACGTGCGGCGTGAAGGAGAACTTACAGATGAATGGGTTGCAAAGAACACAGATTATACAACAGTAGATGATTATCGTGAGAGTATTCGCGGTGAACTTGAGAAAAACGCAAAAGAATCTGCGCAGGAGGTTCTTAAGAATACTGCATGGAGTACAGTACTTGAAAACTCTGAAGTAAAAGAATACCCACAGGAAGATGTGGATAAGGCTGTTTCTGAATTTAAGAAGAGCATGGAAGTTTATGCAAAACAGGCAGACATGACTCTGGAAGAGTTTACAGACAGTCAGGGTATTTCGCAGGATGATTTTGATGAACAATGTCAGCAGTATGCAGAGGGTAAGGTTAAGCAGAACCTGATCGTGCAGGGGATCATGGATGCAGAGGGACTGTCACTTGACGACAAAGAGAGCCTTCAGCTACAGGATAAACTGGTAGAACAGATGGGTGTTTCCAGTATTGCAGAGCTGGTTGGAACTTACGGACAGGATTATGTAGATGAATCAGTCGGACTTCTCAGAGTGGAGGATTTTATTATAAAAAATGCGAGTGTGAGTGAGAAAGTTGCAAACGGTGATGTGCTGGCAGATGATGCAGATGCTGCGGCAGAAAATGCGGAACAGGACAGTGATCAGAATATATCAGATGAAGATGTTGATGATTCCGGACAGGACAATTCAGATGTAGATGAGAATCTGGAAGAGGAATTAGGTACGGAAGAGGTTGAGCAGAGTGAATAATTGGCATTGTATTTACCTGATAAATGAGTTATGATTATTGATAAAAGTGGATTACTCCGTACTGTAATGTACGTTGTTAAGGACTAATTAACAAAAAGAAGCGGGGAAAGGAAACCATGGATAAGAGGGTGTTGCGCGAAAGAATGCGCAGAAAAAAACGCCAGATGATGATCAGGCATTATACAAAGATCGGACTTTGTGTTATTGGCATGATCCTGGCGGTGGTGTTTGTGGTGAGAGGAATTATTATTCCGATCGCACATCATGTAGCCGGAGGCGGAAGCAGTGATCAGACTGTGCAGGCTCAGGCAGATACAGAGGAAGTTCAGGCAAATTCCGATGCTGCTGTGAGACAGCCATTGAAGGGTAAATCAGATACAGATAAGGTTGCCGCGATGACAGCCGGATGGCATGAGGATGCTAACGGAAAGTGGTATCAGAATACAGACGGTACATATTTTTCAAATGGATTTCAGGATATAGATGGTGTTACCTATTCTTTTGACGGAAACGGATATATACAGACAGGATGGGTAGAAAAGGGAGTGAAGGATTATTACTTTAATGAAGACGGATCTTATGATCCGAGTAAGGTACGTCCGATGCTGGCACTGACTTTTGATGATGGTCCGGGACAGTATACAGATGAATTACTGGATTGTCTGGAACAGAATAATGCTCATGCAACATTCTTTATGCTTGGTCAGAATGTCAGTTCATATCCGGATGCGCCAAAACGTATGCTTGAACTTGGATGTGAGATTGGAAGTCATTCCTGGGATCATACACAGCTGACGAGAATTGATCTTGATGCAGTTGCAAAGCAGTTCTCTGATACAGATGACGCATTGATTCAGGCATGTGGCCAGGCTGCGAGTGTGGCACGTGCACCTTACGGTGATGGAAATTCAGATATTTATAATACTGTAAATAAGCCATTCTTTATGTGGTCGCTGGACACAGAAGACTGGAAACTTTTGGATGCAGATGCGGATTACAGTGCAGTAATGAATGGAGATCTGACAGATGGAACTATCATCCTGATGCATGATATTCATGAGCCATCTGTAAAGGCTGCTTTGAGACTGATACCGGATCTTATTGCACAGGGATATAAACTTGTAACGGTAAGTGAGATGGCAGAAGCCAAGAATGTGACCTTACAGAATGCATGTTATGTGGATTTCTGGCCGAGCACACTCAGTAATGGAGGCGTGCCGGGATATCAGGGCGGTTCCGATGCGTCAGCTTCCACAGACGGAACAGATGGTACATCTGATGCAAGTGCAGACTCTTCTGACGGAAGCACAGATTCCTCAGATGGAAGTGGGGATTATTCGGATGGAAGTTCAGACGATGGAAGTTATGATGATGGAAGTTCGGATGACGGAAGTTATGATGATGGGAGTTCAGATGATTCGGAAGATTACAGCGATGATTCTGTAGATTACGGAGATGGAACGGAATAAAAAACATATGCAATCCTGCAGTGTGAGCCATACAGAATAATTACGAATATACGAAAGAGCAAAGAAGAGAGCAATGGTACTTCTTTGCTCTTTATGTTTTTTACAAAAAACACATAAAATATATAAAAAAATTGTTAAATATACACATATTTTTAATTGACGTATGGAATGTCCGTTGGTATAATAAGGCTTATAGAATGACTAAAAGTCAGTTCGTATTCCTGATTGAACTTGCTGTAAGATAGTTACTGTTCATACGCCAAAATTCCATTGCCGCAGGCAATCTGGAATGAACTTTGGCTACGTTACTGAGAATGGAGTGAACAGTAACGTAAGATATCCTGTTACAGTATTATTTTATGGAATCAGTATCTGCAAAAAAGATAGAAACCGAAGTTAAGGGAGGACTCCAGATGGGTGTGAGTATGAAATTTACAGATTTGGATCAATATTTATTTGGACAGGGAACCAATTATGAAGTATATAAGAAACTGGGTGCCCATCCGACTACATACAGACGAAAAAAAGGTGTATATTTTGCGGTCTGGGCACCGAATGCACAGTCTGTTTCTGTAATCGGTGAATTTAATGACTGGGAGGAAGAAGCAAACCCGATGGAGAAGGTTGGGCCGATCGGTGTTTATGAAGTGTTTGTTCCGGGGGCAAAGATCGGACAGCTGTATAAATTCTTTATCGTGGGTGCGCATGGAGAGAAGCTATATAAAGCAGATCCTTATGCAAATGAAGCTGAACTCCGTCCGGGTACAGCCTCCAGGATCACAGATATCACAGACTATAAATGGAAGGATGCCACATGGATCAAGAACAGAGAGAAGTTTGATGAGCGGGTAGAGCCTATGGCAATCTATGAGGTTCATCCGGGTTCATGGAAGAAGCATCCGCAGTCAGAGGAAAATGAAAAAGGATTTTATAACTATAGAGAATTCGCACATGCCCTGGCAGCTTATGTGAAGGAAATGGGATATACCCATGTAGAGCTTATGGGAATCGCAGAGCATCCTTTTGACGGTTCCTGGGGATATCAGGTGACCGGATATTATGCACCGACTTCCAGATATGGAACGCCGCAGGATTTCAAGTATATGGTGGATTATTTACATCAGAATAAGATTGGAGTTATCCTTGACTGGGTACCTGCACATTTCCCGAAAGATGCCCATGGTCTTGCGAACTTTGACGGAACCGCAGTGTATGAGCACGCAGATCCGAGACAGGGAGAACATCCGGACTGGGGTACCAAGATTTATAATTACGGACGCCCGGAGGTTAAGAACTTCCTGATCGCAAATGCCCTTTACTGGGTGGAGGAGTGCCACGTAGACGGACTTCGTGTGGATGCTGTTGCTTCCATGCTTTATCTTGATTATGGTAAGAAGGATGGAGAATGGATCGCAAATAAATATGGCGGAAATCAGAATCTGGAGGCTATTGAATTCTTTAAGCATCTGAATACAGTAGTTCTTGGAAGGAATCATGGAACTGTGATGATCGCTGAGGAATCTACTGCATGGCCGATGGTTACAGGGGATGCAGAGAAGGACGGACTTGGTTTTAGTCTGAAGTGGAATATGGGATGGATGAATGACTTCCTGGAATATATGAAGCTGGATCCGTATTTCCGTAAATTTAATCATAATAAGATGACTTTCTCCATGTCATATGCATACAGTGAGAGATATGTATTAGTTCTTTCTCATGATGAGGTGGTTCATCTGAAATGCTCCATGCTTAAGAAGATGCCGGGAGAGTTACCGGACAAATTCAGGAATTTAAAGGCTGCCTATTCATTTATGAACTGCCATCCGGGTAAGAAGCTTCTGTTCATGGGACAGGAATTCGGACAGCTTCGTGAATGGAGTGAGGAGAGAGAACTTGACTGGTTCCTTCTGAATGAAGAGCCACACAAGGAACTTCAGAATTATGTGCATGATCTCCTGACTATTTATAAGAAATATCCGGCACTTTATGCCGGTGATAATAATCCGGAAGGATTTGAGTGGATTAATGCGGATGACGGGGACAGAAGTATTTTCAGCTTTGTGAGAAAGTCTCCTACAAAGAGAAACAATATTCTTTACATAGTTAACTTTACACCTGTTGACCGTCCGGATTACAGAGTTGGTGTTCCGAAGAAAAAACAGTACAAGCTGATCATGGATGAGAATGGACTTCTGGAGCAGCCAAAGACATTTAAGGCAGTGAAACAGGAATGTGATAACAGAGAGTTTTCCTTCGCATATCCGTTGCCGGCTTATGGGGTTGCGATTTTTACATATTAATTTTTCGGGATGATTTCGGGATATATGTAAATATCTGAGAGAATTATTGTCAGGGGTATGTTATTTATTTGACAATATTGCAGAGTGAGCATGATAATATATGAAAAATTCGTGAAATATAAATAATTGCTTTTGAAATTTATCTGCGTTATAATTATCGCGAACATAAGGAATAGAGAGAATAATGGTTTCCATGTTGAAAGGAGAATGAACATGAAAGTATCTAACATTAAAGACATCGATAAATTTTTTTCTGTAGTTGACAGCTGCGAAGGCAGAGTAGAATTAGTAACAGGCGAAGGTGACAGACTGAACCTTAAATCTAAATTATCCCAGTATGTATCTCTGGCAAACATTTTCTCAGGCGGAGAGATTCCGGAACTTGAGATCGTTGCTTATGAGAAAGACGATATTGATAAATTAATGAGCTTTATGATCAACGGTTGATCATTAGTGTATACAGGCGGGGGCATGATGGTGGATCATGCCCCTTTCTTTGATGTGAACAGGCAGATTGTTCTGAAAGTATTGAACAGCTGCAGGATATTTGTAAACCAGGGGCACAGGCGTTACTGTTCACTGGTAACATCCCGCGAGGTGTTTTTTGTGAGCGAAGGTCACAGAAAACCCGAGACATACTGCGCGAATTTATGCGATTAGCATAAATTCTGTGCATCGCGAAGCGTGTTGCTGAGAACGGAGTGAACAGTAACGCACAGGCGTTTCCTGGTCAAAATGCGTTGATGGCAGACTTGAATACATTGGACATCTTATGTATAATGAGTACGTTACAGGCAAATATATAAACAGACAGATAATGATGGCAGTTCCAAAAGTTATTCTGTTTGTTCATAAAAATGGCAGAATATAAAAAATGACGGCTATATGGCAGTTATTCAGAAATATAAATTTTAACGAAGAGGAGAAATAAGACAATGGCAACTAAGATTGATATTATTTCCGGTTTCCTTGGAGCCGGTAAAACTACATTGATTAAGAAACTTCTGAAAGAGGCTTATGCAGATGAGCAGGTTGTACTGATCGAAAACGAATTTGGTGAGATTGGTATTGACGGTGGTTTCCTGAAGGAAGCGGGAATCCAGATCCGGGAAATGAATTCCGGATGTATCTGCTGTTCATTAGTGGGAGATTTCGGCACTTCTCTGAAAGAGGTTGTGGACAAATATCATCCGGACAGAATCCTGATCGAGCCATCAGGTGTTGGTAAACTTTCAGATGTTATCAAGGCAGTACAGGGTGTTCAGGGAGATGTGGATATCGTTCTGAACAGCTATACAACTGTAGTTGATGCAAAGAAGTGCAAAATGTATATGAGAAACTTTGGTGAGTTCTTTAACAATCAGGTTGAATATGCAGGTGCGATCATTATGAGCCGTACAGATATCATTGATGAGAAGAAAGCACAGCAGGCGATGGAACTTCTTCGTGGAATTAATGCGAAAGCTGCTATTATCACCACTCCGATTGAGAAACTGGACGGAAAGAAAATCCTTGAGGTTATGGAGAAACCGGTATCTCTTGAGGAAGAACTGATGTCTGAGGAAGAGGTATGCCCGGAGTGCGGACATGTACATGAACATGGAGAGCATCATCATCACGATCACGACCATGATCATGAATGTGGCTGTGGACATGATCACGAAGAACATGAACATCATCACCATGACCACGATCATGAATGTGGCTGTGGACATGATCACGAAGAACATGAACATCATCACCATGACCACGACCATGAATGCGGCTGTGGACATGATCATGAGGAACATGAGCATCATCACCACGATCACGACCATGAATGCGGCTGCGGACATGATCATCACCATCATCACGCAGATGAGGTATTTACAAGCTGGGGACGTGAGACGATCAGGAAATACACAAGAGAAGGTCTTGAGAAGATGCTTGAGGCTCTTTCTGCTTCTGAAGATTACGGTATTATTCTTCGTGCAAAGGGAATGCTTCCTGCAGAAGACGGAACATGGATTTATTTTGACATGGTTCCGGAGGAAACAGAAATCCGTGAAGGTGCACCGGAATACACAGGCCGTCTCTGCGTGATCGGCTCCAAACTGAAAGAAGATAAGCTTGCAGAATTATTCGGGCTTGCATAATGATCATGAGGAAACAGCGATTTATGGCAATCCTCTAAAATACTGCATCTGGATTCAGCTCATCAGAGTGTGAAATCCTCTCGTCATAGATGCGCGACTGAATGATTTCGGCAGATAATAACAGAATCAGAATAAAGATAAAGGAATAAATTATATGATGGATGATATCAGAGTTCCCATTTATTTGGTTACGGGATTCCTGGAAAGCGGAAAGACTACTTTCCTGGATTTTACATTGCAGCAGGAGTATTTTGCCATTGACGGCAAAACTCTGTTGATCCTTTGCGAAGAAGGCGAAGAAGAATATGATATGGATAAACTGAAACTTACAAACACAGTTGTGGAAGTGATCGAGGATGAAGAAGATCTGACACCACAGCGTCTGGCTGCCATGGATATCATCCATCAGCCGGAGCGTGTTGTGATCGAGTACAACGGAATGTGGCTTGTAAGTAAGTTTGAGCAGATGGAGCTTCCGGAAGGCTGGGGCATTGAGCAGGAGATTACCTGTGTGGATGCAACTACTTATCAGGTTTATATGGCAAACATGAAATCTCTGTTCATGGATATGATCAGAAATACAGATATGGTTGTATTTAACCGCTGTAAAGAGGGAGATCCGCTTCCTGCATACAGACGAGGGATCAAGGTCGCAAATCAGAGTGCAGAGGTTATCTTTGAAAATGAAGAGGGCGAGATGGATGACATTTTCCAGGATGAGATGCCGTTTGATATCAATGCACCGATCATTGAGATTCCACCGGAAGATTATGGTATCTGGTTTGTGGATGCCATGGATAATCCGGATAAATATGTAGACAAAATTGTCCGCTTTAAAGGACGTGTCATGAAACCACGTGGAATGGGAAGTAAATTCTTTGTTCCGGGACGTGTGGCAATGACTTGCTGCGCAGATGATACCACTTTCCTTGGATACGTGTGCAGAAGCGATTATGCACCGCATATCAAAGAGGGCAGCTGGGTAGAAGTAACAGCAAAGGTCGCATTTGAGAACCGTACAGAATATCAGGGTGAGGGCATTGTTCTTTATGCAAGTGATGTGAAAGAATGCGAGCCGCTTAAGGAAGAGATGGTATATTTTAATTAATTATCTTAGCGTGTGTTTGAAAAATGCTTTCCGCAAGATGTGCGTTACAATTTGTAAGATTGATTTTTTAAACACACTTTAGAGTATGTAAAAAATAAATTTGACATCAGGACAGGTATGGTAATTCCGGAAAATGGTGTTAAATTAAGCAGGAGACACATATATGTATTTAGTAGTTGGCCTGGGAAATCCCGGGAAACAGTATGAAGCAACACGCCACAATATGGGATTTGATACCGTTGACCGTCTGGTAGAGGATTACAATGTCCCTCAGGGTGGTGTGAAATTTAATGCCATGTACGGTAAAACCATGATCGGCGGAGAGAAAGTGATTCTTATGAAGCCGCTTTCTTTTATGAACCTGAGTGGCGGTCCTGTTCGTGAGATGGCGAATTATTTTAAAATTGATCCGGAATCAGAGCTTATTGTTATTTATGATGATATTGATCTGGAGCCCGGGCAGCTTCGCATCCGCAAGCAAGGAAGTGCGGGTGGACATAACGGGATCAAAGATATTATTCGCCAGCTTGGCACAGAGAAATTTCTCCGTATCAAAGTAGGAGTTGGTGCAAAGCCGAAGGGATGGGATCTGGCAGATCATGTACTTGGCAGATTTTCCACAGAAGACAGGAAACTTGTGGATGAAGCAATAGCAAAGGCGGCAAAGGCTGTGGATATCATAATCTCACAGGGTACAGATGCAGCCATGAACGAATATAACAGAAAAGTACCTGTACAGAAATAAGCAGACAGGAAACAGATGATTGTTCAGCAAAAGGTATAGAAAGCGGTAACTGGAAACAGAAGCCGCTTTTATTACGTCGAAGGATCATGAGGGGTGAAGATGAAAGCATTTTTAACACCTCTGCAGGGGCTTGCAGAGTTTGAACAGATTAAAGAAAAAAGCAAAACGAATAAGGGAATCCTGCAGGTTTCGGGGTGTATGGAATCGCAGAAATCTCATCTGATGTACGGACTTTCCGGGATTGCGCCTTATCGTCTGATCCTGGCGGAGGACGAACGCCGCGCCAGAGAAATTTATGAAGATTATAGATTTTATGACAGAAAAGTGTATTCTTATCCTGCGAAAGATCTTCTGTTCTTTCAGGCAGATATCCATGGAAATCTGCTGATACGTCAGAGGATGAAGGTCATTAAGGCGTTACTGGAAGAGAAAGAACTGACAGTTGTTACAAGTATTGACGGATGTATGGATTTTCTGGAATCTCTGGAAAAGATAAAAGAACAGCTGATTCATTACGAAAGTGACAGCACCGTAGACACAGAACAGCTGAAGAACCAGCTGGTGGCTTTAGGTTACGAGCGGGTAGGACAGGTGGAAATGCCGGGGCAGTTCTCTGTGCGTGGCGGTATTGTGGATATTTACTGTCTCACTGAGGAAAATCCATGGAGAATCGAGCTTTGGGGAGATGAGATTGATTCTATCCGGAGTTTTGATCCGGAGAGTCAGCGTTCTCTGGAAAATCTGGAAGAACTTACGATCTATCCGGCGGTGGAGCATATAGGGGACAAGGATATGGTTTCCTTCCTAGATTATTTTCCGGAGGAAAGAACCATAATCTTTCTGGATGAACCAAACCGACTGACTGAGAAAGGCGGGGCTGTAGAAGAAGAGTACAGACAGAGCCGTATGCACAGAGAGGAAAAAGGCAGCCGGAATCTGCCGGAAAACTGGCTTTGTTCTTTTGAACAGCTTCAAAAAGAACTGAATAAACGCAACTGTATTTCTGTATGTGCGCTGGAACCGAAACAGGCAGGCTGGAAAGTGCGGGAGAAATTTTACCTGGAGATAAAATCAATCAGCGCTTATAACAACAGTTTTGAACTTCTGGTAAAAGATCTTCATCAGTATAAGAAACAGGGATACAGGATAGTGTTGCTTTCCGGTTCCCGCACAAGGGCCGAGAGGCTGGCAAAGGATCTTCAGGAAGAGGGACTGGCAGCCTTTTATGGACAAGATTATGACAGGGAGATCTGTCCGGGCGAGATCATGGTGGTTTATGGCCATGCAAAGAAGGGCTTTGAATACCCGTTGATCAAGTTTGCGGTAATGACAGAATCTGACATTTTTGGACAGGAACAGAAAAAAAAGAAGAAAAAAAATTACAGTGGAAGCCGTATTCAGGATTTTGCGGAGCTTTCTATCGGCGATTTTGTTGTCCATGAAAAGCATGGTCTTGGTATTTACCGAGGAATTGAAAAAGTTGAAGTAGACAGGATCGTTAAAGATTATATTAAAATTGAATACAGAGGCGGAAGCAATCTCTATATTCCTGCTACTCAGCTTGACTGTCTGCAGAAATATTCAGGGGCAGATGCTTCAAAGGCTCCGAAGCTGAACAAACTTGGTACTCAGGAGTGGAATAAAACAAAGAGCAAGGTTCGTGGGGCAGTTAAAAATATTGCAAAAGAACTGGTAGAGCTTTATGCAGTGCGTCAGGAAAAGGAAGGATATGTCTGTGGTCCTGATACTGTATGGCAGAGAGAATTTGAAGAAATGTTTCCATATGAAGAGACAGAGGATCAGCTCAGTGCTATTGAGGATGCCAAACGTGATATGGAGAGTACCAGGATTATGGACCGGCTTATCTGCGGGGATGTGGGATACGGCAAAACAGAAGTGGCGCTGCGTGCCGCATTTAAGGAAGTACAGGAGAGCAGACAGGTAGCTTATCTTGCACCTACAACGATCCTTGCGCAGCAGATTTATAATACCTTTGTGCAGAGGATGAAGGAATTTCCGGTACGTGTGGAACTGTTGTGCAGATTCCGGACCCCGGCACAACAGAAGAAGGCAATCGAAGATCTGAAAAAAGGTCAGGTGGATGTGATCATTGGAACGCACAGAATCCTTTCCAAAGACGTACAGTTCAAAAATCTTGGCCTGTTGATCGTTGATGAGGAACAGCGATTTGGAGTTACGCATAAGGAAAAAATCAAGCAGTTAAAGAAGGATGTGGATGTCCTTACACTGACTGCAACGCCCATTCCCCGTACTCTTCATATGAGCCTGATCGGAATCCGGGATATGAGTGTCCTGGAGGAACCTCCTATGGACAGAATGCCGATCCAGACATATGTTATGGAATATGATGAAGAGACAGTCCGAGAGGCTATCAACAGGGAATTGCGCAGAGGCGGACAGGTTTATTATGTTTATAATCGAGTGACGGATATTGCAGATGTTGCCCTGCGTATTGCGAAGCTGGTGCCGGACGCAAGGGTGGATTTTGCTCATGGCCAGATGAGTGAGAGGGAACTGGAGAATGTGATGTATTCCTTTGTAAACGGGGATATTGATGTGCTGGTTTCCACCACGATCATTGAGACAGGGCTGGATATTTCCAATGTAAATACTATGATTATCCATGATTCAGACAGATACGGGCTTTCTCAGCTTTATCAGCTTCGGGGAAGGATCGGGCGTTCCAACAGAACTGCCTATGCGTTTCTGATGTACAGAAAGAATGTGATGCTGAAGGAGACGGCTGAGAAGCGTCTGGCTGCGATCCGCGAGTATACGGATCTGGGAAGCGGATTTAAGATTGCAATGAGAGATCTGGAACTTCGAGGTGCCGGAAATCTGCTGGGTGCGCAGCAACATGGACATATGAATGCGGTTGGATATGATCTTTATTGTAAGATGCTCAATGAAGCAGTGAAAGAGGCGAAGGGTATTCATACAATGGAGGATTTCGAGACATCGGTTGATCTGAATGTTGATGCGTATATTCCTGATTCCTACATCAGTAATGAATTTCAGAAGCTGGATATTTATAAAAGAATTGCGGGGATTGAGACACAACAGGATTATGATGATATGCTGGAAGAACTTCTGGACCGTTTCGGAGAACCCGGAAAGGCAGTGCTGAATCTTCTGGCGATTGCGAAGTTAAAGGCGATTGCTCATCAGGGGTACGTAACGGAAATAAAACAGACTGGAAAAACAGTCCGGTTTACCCTTTATGAGAAAGCAAGGCTGAATACAGAAGGCTTTCCGGCTCTTATGCAGAAATACAGAAGAGGTCTGCAGTTTAAGAATGAGCAGGAACCGAAATTTATCCTGGAACCACAGGGGAATCTGATCCTGGCATTGACGGAATTTGCAGAGGGACTTAAGAGCATGGCGGAAAATATGTGAAATATACTACATATTTTTCGATTTGCCTTGCCCTTCGCAGGAAAAAAGTTTATACTCTAATAACAGTACATTCTGGGAAAGTGGTATGGAAGAAAGACCAGATTGATAATATGGAGGAAGAAATGAAAAAAATGGTAAAGAGAACAGCCGTTGTGACACTGGCAGGTGTGATGTCAGTTGGTATGCTTTCCGGCTGTGGAAGTAAAACATTAGATGGAACAAAGACAGTGGCTACTGTTGACGGAACAGATATTCCGCTTGGAGTTGTAAGTCTTTATGCCCGCGAACAACAACAGCAGACAACAACCATGTATTTAAATTATATGGGAAGTGCAGATCATATCTGGGATCAGACTTCCGGTGATGATTCAGATGAGACTTATGGTGATCAGGCAGTGACAAGCAGTCTGGAGTCTGTTGAGAAGATGTATATTCTCAAAGAGAAGGCAGCGGATTATAATGTAGAGCTTACAGATGATGATGAAGCAGCGATCGCAGATGCAGCATCACAGTTTATGGCTGCAAACAGTGAAGAGACAATTAAGGAACTGGCGGTAACGGAAGATCAGGTAAAAACACTTCTGGAGCTTCAGACAATTCAGAAGAAGATGTATGATCCGGTTGTAGCAGAAGGAAAGATCACAGTTTCTGATGATGAAGCGAATCAGACAACCTTCACTTATGTAAGTATCTCTACAAGCGGTGATGATATAACTGATGAGGAGAAAAAGACTAAGAAAGAACAGGCTCAGGAGATTCTGGATAAGATGAAAGAGGATCCTGCAGCAGATATGAGTGAGATTGCCAAAGGTGTAGATGACAGTTATTCTGCAGTACAGGGTAATTTTACAACAAAAGAGAGCGAAGACGAGGATGAAGATTCCGGCAGCGAGGCATATCCGGATGAGGTTCTGAAGGTTCTGAGAGGACTGAAAGACGGAGAAGTTGCAGACAATATTATTGAGACTGACACAGGATACTATGTAGTAAGACTTGACAAGATCAATGATGAAGATGCCACAGCTTCCAAGCGAGAATCTCTTCAGAATTCCAAAGAAAGTACCTATTTTACAGATACAACTGCTAAATGGCTGGATGAGGCAGATGTAAAGGCAGTTAAGAAAGTCATTAAGACACTTAAGATCACTGACAAACATACCTTCATGGCACCGACTCCTACTCCGGTTCCGGAAACACCGACACCTGAAGTGACAGAAGAGGCAACTCCAACACCGGAAACAGAGGAAGTTACAGAAACACCTGCAGCAGAAGATACAGATGTGACTGAGACACCTGCGGCAGAGGAAGAAGCAGCAGAAACTACTGAAACACCGGAAGCAACACCGACAGAAGCAGCTAAATAAGAAAATCCGAACTGTCAGTAGCCTGCTGATAGGAATTGAGTATTGTAAATTAAAACAGCTATGATGAAAACCTGAGTGTTTTCACATAGCTGTTTTTAAGTTTAAATAAATCCGAAATCATTCTCCTAAATATGCAAAAATAACACAGATAAATAGAGATATGATAATACGTTATTTTGTATGTTCTGCTAAATGAGATGGAAATGCTTCAAAGCATTGGCAATTCCGTTGTCCTCTATATCGGTTGTCTGGTAAGTGCAGTGAGGCAGGATCAGGGGATCCGAGTCGCCCATTGCGATGCTGTTTCCGGCGAACTGCAGCATAAGAAGATCGTTCGTGCTGTCGCCGAATGCATAGGTGTCTTTGACCGGAACCCCAAGGCGGTCTGCCAGAAACCGGATTCCGGTTGCTTTGCTAAGATTTTTCTGAGTCAGTTCCCAGGCCTTGTCTTCATGTATGAAACACAGAAAATGTTCATCTGCAAATTTGCGGAAAGTTTCCATATCAGAATCAGCAGACGGAAAAGCCAGAAACTTGTCAAATGTAAAATGGTTGTATGTTTCGGGCGGGTAGAGAGCCAGATCTTCTACTATAACTTCTGCTTTCAGCTTCTGAACAGTTTCAGGAACAGCACATGAACTGCTGTCATATAAAATCTTATCCGGGCGTTCAAAAAACGCAGGAATTCTGCATTCCCGCAGTAATTCTGTTGTTTTACGGCAAAGCGGATTTGGAATAGAACTGGAAAACAAAAGCTCTTCATTCATATAAATCTGGCTGCCGCATCCGCATACATAGCCGTCGAATCCCATTTCTTTAATGATTTCCGGAATCATTGTATAGGTACGTCCGGAATTGATGAAAAGGAGATGACCATTATAGCGGGCTTCTTTTAAAGCCTGTTTCGCACTGTCCGGAACTGTCCATGGGTAAGGGGTTAACAGGGTTTTGTCAATGTCAAAAAATAAGAGTTTACGATTATTCTCCATCAGATGTCTCCTCTGTCTCAGTATCTGTATTGTCATAAAATTCGTCATCAGAAGGATTTTCATTTCCTGTATGTACGCGGATTCCGTTCAGTTCAACTTCGCCTTCCATTGGGATCACAAGGCACTTGCGTCCGTCAATTACGCGTGTTTCCACAAGATCGGCACGTTCAGGATCTACGTGGACTACAACATCCGGGGTTTTGATCTCGAATCTTTTTGTGTTGGTGATGTTGGAAGCGACCAGAGAGGATTTTTCCCCGGCTGTGATCTCGTATTGTTCATCAAATGACTGTAGTTTTTCATCTTCTACGCCGCATTCTTCAAAGAGGCGTTTTACCTCAGATTTGGTCAGAACTACAGGTTCCGGCTCATCCTTCTGTGATTCGATCAGGTCGTTTAATTTCTCGTGAATGCTTAATACAGTGTCATATCTGCAGTCGTCGCCCAGAGTATCTTCAACCAGTGCGTTAAAGGAATCACGCTGTCCTCCTGCAGAAAGAGGTGCTGTACATCCAAGCAGTTCATCGATAAAAATATCCCGAAGCTCGTTTGCATTTTTACTATAATAAAGGACACCATGGATGTCAGTGCTGCGGTCGTTAAACTGCGGGAAAAGGAAAGCAACATCCGGAAGTTCCACGATCCAGTCGCGGATACGGTCCTGGATGCTGTTGGTTTCGGCATTGTAGCAAAGACCTGCCTTAGAGAGTTTTACAGGACAGATACAGCACATGATGTGCTCATAAATCTCATCAGATGCATCAAACATTTCTGCACCGTCGGAAGACTTTCCGGGGATATCATATACTCCATGGATCAGGATGATGTAGTAGTTTTCGGGATAATCATAGTTTTCAATGATCTTATCGTAGAAACTTTCTACCAGTGCATCATCGGTCAGTTTGCTTTCTCTCAGTTTCATAAGAAAATGTTGAGTTCCGCCCTCAGTTTCCTGCTCGAGAGGAAATTCCATGTTCATCAGATTTTTTCCTATTGTTCCGGAAAGGGATTTGCGGAAAATTTCAAAGTATTTGAACATTTCTTCTTCTGATAAAGAGAGAAATGCTTCTTTCAGTTCGGTTTTTTTATTCTTTTCTCCGTCAACGTAACATCCGCAGATGCGGGTGAGAGAACAGTTCTCGGGAGTGAACTGTTTCTTGATTTCAGAAATTTCTTTTTTGTTCATATAGTTTATACCTCATGTTAGTCTGCTCTTTATTATAGACCAGTTGTGATGCAGGGGCAAGGAAAATTGCCTGAAAATTATGGGAAATACAGGTGAGTTTTGGTAGATGTAGTGCTATAATATAAGAAGATATTGTTGCCTGGCTGTGTTGCTGAGAACGTGGTGGACAGTAATGTTGCTTTGACAGTGATGAAAATAAATACAGGAGGATATGAGACATGAATGAAACAATAAAAAATCTTTTGGAGCGAAGAAGTGTACGTGGTTATAAAGAAGATCTGGTGCCGGAAGAAGTGTTGAATGAAATTCTTGAAGCAGGGGAATACGCACCAAGCGGAATGGGACAACAGGGTACACTTATGGTAGTAACACAGAATCCGGAACTTGTTGCGAAGCTTTCTAAAATGAATGCGGATGTGATGGGGACTGAGAGTGATCCGTTCTATGGGGCACCGACAGTTGTTGTGGTCTTTGCAGACAGTAATATGCCTACATGTGTGGAAAATGGAAGTCTGGTTATGGGAAATCTGATGAATGCTGCTCATGCCCTTGGGGTTGATTCCTGCTGGATTCATCGTGCAAGAGAGGTGTTTGCTTCTGAAGAAGGAAAGGCATTGAAGGCAGAGTGGGGTGTGCCGGAGTCTTATGTTGGAATTGGTCATTGTGTGCTTGGTTATCGCTCCGGGGAATATCCGAAAGCGAAAGCGAGAAAAGACGGATTTGTGATCAGGGTGTGATTGTAGTGTGGCGGCAGAGTGATTCCTGAAACAGGCTGGCAGGAAAGATGTGAGAATGTTCGGGAAATCAAGTTGCCGGCACAGTAGCTGTGAGAGAGGGTTGCTGTTGAGTATATTTGATTTTAAGAGAAAGAAGTACAGAACGTTTCTGCAGGATTCTGAGACAGGTGAGGAGATTGCCGAGGAGTATGAGAAAGGCCGGGGAGTCTGGAAAAAGCATGATGTTCAGGATGGGAAGGGTTCGGAGATGAGAGAGAATCTGATAAGGAAGCATTATTGGTTTTCGGGGAGAGTGCAGGGAGTTGGATTTCGCTATCGGGCCTGTTATATTGCCAGTTCTCTGGGGGTTACCGGTTGGGTGAGAAATAACTGGGATGACCGCGTGGAGATGGAGGCGCAGGGGAGCAGGGAGCTGCTTGCGCAGATGGTGGAGATGTTGGGGAGACAGAGGTTTATTGAGATTGAGGGGATTGAGGAGAGGGTGATTCCGGTGGAGGTTGAGAGTGGGTTTTATTCCAGATGAAAGGGACGCAAGCTCAAACAATTCTCTTTGGCTCGGTTTCGGGTCTTAAGAAAAGCTAAGCCCGGGAAGATCAGCTAGGAGGGACGCAAGCTCAAATCATTCTCTTCGGCTCGGTTTCGGGCCTTAAGAAAAGCTAAGCCCCGGAAAATCTGCTAAAAGCATTCACAGATAACTCAAACTCGCCGCGAAGCGGCTCAGACAGTGAGTGATCTGCGAATAACGCAGATTTCCCGGGGCTAAGTTTTTCTAAAGGCCCTGCAAATGTCGCCGAAGAGAATGATTTGAGCTTGCTGGCTATTGGCTGGGACAGAGATGGCTGAAAGAGAAGCGGGATGGTGGTTTGTTAGTTTGGCGGAATAGAAAAGTTTCCTATATATAGTATGAATGGGACGGAAAAGCTGGGGTGTTGTGTATATATGGTATGTGGGTGCTGCAATATAGGAAGGATAGATGGGGAGGATGGTTGGAATTCAGGTGTAAGATAGACTGGATGGTTGCTGGGGATTTAGTGGAGATTGGGGTGAAAATATAAAAAGTTTGTCAAATTATGAAATTAACTGTTGACAGGGGCTG
>OBVH01000262.1_pt1 | contig 34974 bp, 27 predicted proteins | sample 1495001 | NCBI WGS metagenome assembly OBVH01 (sample SAMEA2579959, study PRJEB22360) | human gut metagenome
GTAAAATATAAATTTTGATTTGGAGAATATTATGAAAACATCAGTTATTGGATACCCTAGAATCGGTACATTAAGAGAACTTAAGTTTGCTTCCGAAAAGTATTTCAGAAAAGAAATCACTTCAGTTGAACTTTTGGATACTGCAAAGTCTTTGCGTAAAATTCATTGGAATACACAGAAAAAATCCGGTATTGACTTTATTTCAAGCAATGATTTTTCTTTTTATGATATGACTTTAGATACAGCAGTATTATTTAATATCATCCCTAACAGATACAAGGACCTTAACCTTTCTAACCTTGATACTTACTTTGCTATGGCTCGTGGTTTTCAGGATAATTCAGGTGATGTTAAAGCACTTGCAATGAAAAAGTGGTTTAACACTAACTATCACTACATTGTTCCTGAAGTTGAGGATGATACAGAAATCAAGCTAGTTGGCAACAAACTATTTGATGAATACAATGAAGCAAAGTCTTTAGGTATGGAAACAAAACCGGTTGTTATCGGTCCATATACTTTACTAAAGCTATGTAGATTTACAGGCAACAAAACTTGTGCTGATTTTGTAGATGCAGTTATCAATGCTTATAAGGACTTAGTTACTAAGTGTGAAGAAAACGGTGTTAAGTGGTTACAGGTTGATGAACCGTCACTTGTAAAGGATATGACAAGTGATGACCTAGCATTATTTAACAAGATTTTTGATGAAATCCTTTCAACTAAGCAGAATTGCAAAGTCCTTCTACAAACATACTTTGGTGATGTAAGAGATGTATATGCTGATTTAATTAACAAGCCATTTGATGGTATTGGTCTTGACTTTATTGAGGGTAAAGAAACATACAACCTAGTTAATAAGTTTGGTTTCCCAAGTGATAAGGTTTTATTTGCAGGTCTTGTAAATGGTAAAAATATCTGGAAGAACCATTATGAAAAGACACTTGAAACTCTTAATGATTTGAAGAATAAGGGTATTAACACAGTGCTTTCAACTTCTTGTTCATTGCTTCATGTTCCTTATACTCTAAAGCATGAAACAAAGCTCGATGCTAAGTATTTTTCTTACTTCTCATTTGCAGAAGAAAAGCTGGTTGAACTATCAGAGTTAAAATTATTAGCTGACTTAAGTGATTATGCAAATGAAGAAACATACAAGAATAATAAGAAGTTATTTACAGAACAGAGAGATTGCTTTAATCAGGCTGTACATGACAGACTATCCAGTGTTACAGATAAGGATTACACAAGACTACCTGCAAGAGCAGAAAGACAGAAACTTCAAAAGATTGAACTTAACCTACCATTATTCCCAACAACAACTATCGGTTCATTCCCACAGACTAAGGAAGTAAAGGTTAACCGTTCAGCATTTAAGAAAGGTGAAATCTCTAAGAAAGAATATGTAGATTTCAACAAAAAGAAAATTGCAGAATGTGTTAAATTTCAGGAAGAAATCGGTCTTGATGTACTTGTTCATGGTGAGTATGAAAGAAACGATATGGTAGAGTACTTTGGTGAAGCACTTGGAGGTTTCCTATTTACAGAAAAAGCATGGGTACAGTCATATGGTACAAGATGTGTTAAGCCTCCAATTATCTGGGGTGATGTATATCGAGAAAAGCCAATTACAGTTGATTGGTCAGTATATGCTCAGTCATTAACAAATAAGATTATGAAAGGTATGCTTACAGGCCCTGTAACTATCCTAAACTGGTCATTCCCAAGAGAAGATATTTCTATTAAAGACTCTATATCACAGATTGCACTTGCTATTCGTGATGAAGTTCTTGACCTTGAAAAGAATGGTATCAAAATTATCCAAATTGATGAGGCAGCTTTAAGAGAAAAGCTACCACTTCGTAAGTCTGATTGGCAGAAAGAATATTTGGATTTTGCAATTCCTGCATTTAGACTAACTCATAGTGGAGTTAAAGCAGATACTCAGATTCACACACATATGTGTTACAGTGAATTTACAGATATTATCCCTGCTATTGATGATATGGATGCTGATGTTATTACATTTGAGGCATCTCGTTCAGATTTGCAGATTTTAACTTCATTAAAGGAACATAACTTTGAAACAGAAGTTGGTCCGGGTGTATATGATATTCATTCACCAAGAGTTCCATCAGTTGAAGAAATTGTCAATGCACTTCACCTAATGCTAAATAAGATTGATAAAGAAAATCTATGGGTAAACCCAGACTGTGGTCTGAAAACAAGAGGTATCCCTGAAACAGAAAAGAGCCTAAAGAATATGGTTGAGGCTGCAAAGATTATTAGAAAAGAAGTAAAGTAATGAAAGTTTCTGAACTATATAAAGACAAAAAGAAAACTCTTTCTTTTGAAATTGTCCCACCTGAAAAGAACAGTGAATTAAGCAGTATTGATGAAACACTTGATATTTTGTGTGAACTTAATCCTGATTTTATCAGTGTAACCTTTGGTACAGGTGGTAGCGAAAACTGTAACAGCACCATAGAAGTTGCAAGGAAAATTAAGGAAAAGTATAACATAGAACCTGTTGTTCATTTAACTTGCCTAAATTATAGTAAGGATGAAATTGACTTAATAGCAAAACAGTTACAACAGTCAGGTGTACAGAATATTCTTGCTTTAAGAGGAGATAAAATTCCTAATGTTCAAGCAAAGAATGACTTTAAATATGCCTCAGATTTAATTGCATATATGAAGTCAAAATATGATTTTTGCTTTTTAGGTGCTTGTTATCCCGAATGCCACCCAGAGTCAGAGAACTCAGTAGCTGATATTAAGCATCTTAAAGAAAAGGTCAATTCGGGTGCAGAAGTATTACTTTCACAGTTATTTTTTGATAACAATTATTTCTATGATTTTCAGGAAAAGTGCAAAGTAGCTGATATTGATGTACCTATTATAGCCGGTATTATGCCTGCTATCAGTAAATCTCAACTTGAGAAAATGGTATCTTTATGTGGAGTTGCAATACCAACACAACTTGAAAGAATAGTTAATAAATTTGGCAGTAATAAAGATTCACTTTTTGATGCAGGTATGTCCTATGGTATAAGTCAAATCATTGATTTACTTGCAAGTGATGTGGATGGTGTTCATATTTATACAATGAATAATCCAATGGTAGCAAAACGAATTTCTTCAGAAATTCATAATTTTATTAAGTAATTGCTACTTGCTAAAATTGTTTTACCCAATATTCTATATACCCTTAAAGTCGGTTAACATTTTATTATGTTAGCCGACTTCTTTTTAATATTAAATTTAAAAGTGTTGTAGTTGATACTCAAATATACTATAATTTGAGTATATTTTAATAGCAGGGTGATAAGATGAATAACTTAGTTCAGTTACAAAAAATACCATTCTCATTGAACAAACTAATAGAAAAATCAGTAAATGGCAATTTTAATATGCTTTATGCAGTTGATGATTTTTATATTGCTGAGAATTTAACATACCAACCATGGCTTGCAGTAATGGGTACGATTCCCAATTATTTAACTGAAGAAAAGTTAAAGGATTTGTTATTGCCATATATTGTAGATGTATATTAAGTATAATAGTTGGTGTTAATTAGATTTATAGTATATATAAGATAAAGTGAAAGCATCTGTTAATTAACAGATGCTTTTTTAATTAATGTATTATATTGTAAGTTTTTTTACTAAATATTTATCAAATAAATTAAAAGTGTTATGTTACAGATCAACATATTGTATTATTTATATATTTATGCTATAGTTAAATTATCTAAAAATATTATTATAAGGAGTATATTATTATGAATGATGATTATAACAATGACTACGACTTTGAGGATGAATTTGATTTTGATGAAGAAGAAATAGATCTACCGGAAGATGTGATTTATCTTGATGAAGGTGCAGATGCATACAATAAAAAGGATTATGAAAAGGCAATTAGCCTTTACGAAAAATCAGCAAGTTTGGGTAATGTAACTGCACTTAGCAATTTAGGTTACTGTTATTATTATGGAAGAAGTATACCGGTTGATAAAGAAAAAGCAAAATCTTATTGGGAAGAGGCTGCTATCTTTGGAGACATTCCTGCTGTATATAAACTAGGTGATATGTATAGAAATGGTGACTTGCCAAAGAGAATTGAGTATTCTCATAAACTATACAGAAGAGCTTTTGAAATGGCACTTAATGACCTTGATAATTATTATGTAGCACCTGATGCTATGCTTAGAATGATGAAGTACTATCCTGATGAATTGGAGGAATATGGTGATAAATTAGCTATAGCCCTAAAATGTATTCAAGGTATCAAAAAGCGTATTGCAGAGGGTGATCCGTATTCTCAAAAAGTCCTTAAAGATGCAAAAGAATGCTTATTAAAAATTATTGATGAATAGAATATCAACTAAATAAGGTGTACATATGGATATAATACAAATTGGAACAATAATATAAAAATTGGATTTTACCAGACTTATATTTTACGCTATTTAAGCCCTAGGTTAAGGGATAATCTAGAACTTGCTTTACTTGATATTTATGAAGGTAGTGCAAGTGTTCTTTATTGTTCAGAAAGACTAAAAGATAGCGAAAAAGTCGCAAAAGCACTTATAGATACAGATAATAAATGGAGACTTTACGATATGTCCGATGGTATCCGAAACAAGTATAATATTAATGAGTTTGTTTTTTTACAATATTTAATTCTATCCATATAACTAATATTACTTTTTAAATAGAATATACAATAATTATCATTAAAACTAATTTAAGATAACAGTAACCCTTATTAATAATGATAAGGGTTACTGTTTTAGTATATAAAGATATAAATATGATTGTGAGAAGATAATTTCACAATCAGTTCAATGTTATACATTATAATTAAGATATTTCGGCAATTTACCTTCTTCTTGATACTGTAAAAATAGATAGAATAGAATGGGTGAAGCCATTATATCAATATTTTTGTTTGAATAGCATTCCCAACAATTACTGCAATTCTCAATAACTATTCTTCCATCACTAATCATTTTATTGTAATCCACATTAACCGGGATACGTTTTATGATTAGTTTTTTTCTCCCACTAGGCATCTTTTTCATTTTTTTATGAATTTCAGGTTCAGCAAAGCAGTTTCTATCAATGGTAATTATACCATCACATATATGTTCTTTATTGTAGTACCTTGCATCATTCAAATTATAAGTACCATATTCATATATGACAGTTTCACTATCTTCTAAAACTAATTTAACAAATGCACCTATACCTTTACTCATATTGCACTCCTATTATGTAATTATAAATAATTTATTAGCTATTCATTCAAAATACTAAGTGCCGTACAGATAATTAAAATATATTTAAAGTATAAAGTAATATAAAAGTGTAGTCAAGAAATTACTATATTCTCTAACTTATTCATTATACAAGTCCCAATTATAGGACTTTTTATATATAATTGTAGAAATTTGTGTAAAATACACATAAATTTCTTATATTATATTGCAATTAAGTTAAAATAGCTTATAATATAATGTAGAATACTTTAAAATAATTTTCATACAAAGTAGAAACATTATTATATGTATTTGAAAATATTTGAGAAATTTCAAATTTAATTTGGTATTTCGTCATACGTATGACGAAGATATATGATATGATATAGATATAAAGAAAGGAGATAGAAATGTTTAAAATTACAAGATTATTATTTTTATTTTCTAAGTTGATTAATGGCGAAAAAGTAAATAAAACAGTGTTCTGTTTTGAACATGACTGTTCTCCTAGAACTTTTGATAGAGATATACAAGAAATTCGATTGTTTTTGAGTGAATCATTTAGTCCTTTCGAATTGAAATATAATCATAGCACAAATACATATTTCATGGATGGTTCTAAACGGGAATTACTTGAGCCAATGGAATACTTGTTTATTGAATGCATATTAAAAGATTCAAAGATTCTTAGAAAAGATGAATTTGAAATTTTGTTAGACCATTTATTACATAACACAGATAAAATTAATACATTAGATGTTAGAAAAAAGGAATTATGTAATAAATATCAATCACCATTTCATAATAAAGCCCTATTAAAAATACATGGTGATTTGGTAAAAGTTATTAGAAACAAACAGCGTATTAACATCCACTATTTTAAAAGTAATGGAGATGATGTCAGGTACAAAATAATCCCTTGTGATATAAAATTTGATTTGGGTTATTTGTATTTAATTGCGTATCAAGCAGAAAACAATAAGGAGTATCCTGCTTATTATCGTTTAGACAGAATTGATTCCTTTGAAATTATAGATAAACAGAATTTAAAGGAACAATCATATTCAGAAAAGTACATGGAAAATTATTCTGACAATATAATTCAAATGTATGGTGGCGATTTTGTAGAGATAAGATTGAAATGTAGCAATAGTTATTACCCATATGTATATGACAAATTCAAAAATTCCAAGATTATTTCACAAGATGAATCTAATACAGTGGTTAAGATAAAAACATTTGAAGATGGATTTATTAAGTGGCTTGTATATCAATCACCGGAATTGATAACTGTACTTTATCCGAAAAATACAATTAACAAAATAGTACAAGTAACAAAGAGTATATTAAATAAATATATAGGGGTCGATAATAATGAAAAAACTAAGATTTCCGTTGAAAATGGCTAATGACGTTGAAGTTAGAAGTATGGATGAACTTAGAGCAAATTTTTCTATATCAAGAGTTATGGACTATTTGCTTAACGGTAAATTAGCATTGTGGCTACGAGATAGAAATATTAAAGATATTGTAGAAGAAATTGAAAATTTAGATATTCAAGATGAGAAATTACCGAAAAAGTTATTTGATATTTTTAACGTTCCTTATGATGAAGTTTCAGTTGAAGAAATGAAGAAAGTTTCTTTGAGAAAGAAAAGAATACATAAATTAAGACATTATACAGATAACCAACAGTATGAAAGTGTTATTAATAATGTTGCTTTTAATCAAGATGAGTTGGATCACCTTGTAAATACCGGAGTTGATACAATATACCTATGTGGTGAAAAATTTTGTATTCCATTATCAAATTTATATATTTCATATATTGGAATTAACAGACCTGAACTATTCATTGATTCAAAAGAAAAAGTTGATTTGAAAAAGAGGAAGATTTCAGTTGAAAATGTTGAAATTAATAAGAAATATCTTGGTATATTTAATTCAGTTGGTTCTTATAGTGGCGATAGTTATATCAATTTTATGCTATCTGCTAAGGAGAAAAAACAAGCAGAAGCTCTGTTTGAATTAGCAAAGCCTGCAATTGAAGAACTTAATTATAATATTGATGACGATATTAATAAATTAAGAGAAATTGCTATTAAAAGCAATATCATTGATTTAGCAAATGATTATCTAAAAAAATTGTAAATTATATTGAAAGGATCGAAAAAGAAAGGACAATTATTATGAATGAATTAAGATTGGTCAAATTTCAAACTTTAATTGAGGATATTAGTAAAACTTTTACGAAAAATTTTCATGGGAGTTGGTATAGTAATGAAAAACAGCATCCTAATTTAGCATTAAGATTAATCTTTGATTATGATGAATGTAATGAATATGCAAGGATAATCATAGATAAATCCTTGCTATATTTTACTCGTGGATTTGCTGTGGTTTTTTTCGATGATTTGAATATATTTGCATCATTGTGTGATAACAAATGTGATACAAAAACTAGGATCTCTGTATCAAAAGAATTTGTTAAAATATGCAGAGAAGAATATTTTGATTCTATGGCTAGCTATAGATTTATTTTTTGGGCATTATTGGTGCTTACAGTTGATAAAAATAATGCCCAAGAATATCTATCATTAATTTGTGATTTTGCAAAGATGTTAAAAATCACTAATGATGAATTTGAAGATATTATCAATGTTATAAAATGCGTATATAATGTTGATGATAAAAATTATACATTTAAGACAAAAAGAATCCCAGAGGTTTTTGATGGTGTTTTGAATTTATACAGTGATTGATTTATAGTCTTTTTAAAGGAGGATATGCTATGGAGAACAATACCTTAAAGTCAAAATTAGTACGATATATAGATGCCGGTTTCCCAATTTTATATATTAATACTTTTGAAGAAGATAAAGTAGATTCAATTATATCCAAAATAGCTTCTCAAAAAGAGGTATATGAATGGAACGAAACCTTTGGATATTTTAATTTTGAAACAAAAACTCCACTAGTTGAAGATTTCAAATTCGAACAGTTCCTAGACATTTTGAAAACTGAGGAAATGTTAGAAAATAAAATAATTATTCTAAAGGATATAGTTCCTTATTTAGATGATCCTAAAATTGTTTCAAAAATTAAAGGTATTGCTAAAATGATTAATCAAGGAGTGGATGCTACACTTATTATTGTTTCATCCACCTTAGTGATTCCAAAAGATTTGGAGAAATATATAACTATATTAGAAATGGATTATCTTAATACTGATGAAATTAAGGATATTATTAAAAATTTCATTAGTGAGTACTTAGGAAATCAAAATGTTAATGAAGATTTAATAAATGAATTCGCTATTGCATTCAAAGGTTTAACTGAATTTGAAATAATTAATTTGTTGGCCTTGTCTTATTCAGATGATGGTGAATTTACTAAAGAAGATTTGCGTTTGATATTTGAGCAAAAGCAACAAATGATTAAAAAAGCCGGTATATTGGAAATGATACCGTTAAAAGAAACTATTAATGATATTGGAGGATTAGAAAATCTAAAGGAATGGTTTGTTAGAAAGGCTAAAGTATATAAGAACATTGATAGTGCAATGAATTATGGTGTCGATATGCCAAAAGGTGTTTTGATTGCCGGTGTTCCCGGTTGTGGTAAGTCTTTAAGTGCTAAGGCTGCTGCTAGTTTATTTCAAGTTCCTTTACTAAGATTAGATATGGGCCGATTAATGGGAAAATATGTAGGTGAATCAGAGGGCAATCTAAGAAAAGCTATTTCATTAGCTGAAGCAATTTCTCCTTGTGTATTATGGGTAGATGAACTTGAAAAAGCATTTGCAGGAATTGGTGGTTCAGGTGGTGGTGCTGAAGTTACAACTCGTCTTTTCGGTAACTTTTTAACTTGGATGCAAGAAAAGGACAGTCCAACATTTGTTGTTGCTACAGCAAACGACATAACACAGTTACCTCCTGAACTATTGCGTAAGGGTAGATTTGATGAGATTTTCTATGTAGGATTACCTAATTCCTCAGAAAGAGAAAAAATCTTTAATATTCATATCAATAAACGCCGTTCTCAAGATTTAAAAAATATAAATATTCAGGACTTAGTTAATAAAACTGATGGTTTTAGTGGTGCAGATATTGAGGGTGTAGTAAAAGATGCTGTAGAATCAGCTTTTGCAGATGACAAATCTTCTATAGAAACATCTGATATTTTAGAAGCAATAAAGAATACTCAATCATTGTCAGAAATAATGAGAGAAGCTATTGATAAGATATCTAAAGAATATAAAAAGCGTAAGTTTAAGAATGCATCAAGATAGGAGAAATTACTTATGACAGAAAAGTTTGATAATACGAAAAGTGGACAGGAATATTTAACAGAAAAAGAAGCAAAAGCTGTCAAAGAATTGTTCCAAAAATGTTTGAAGTCGTATGAAGAAAAGTCTGCTGATATCAGTGATAAAGAATGGCTTGCACAACTTTTAAGAAATGAACTTCCAAATATGTCAGATGATGAAATAGAAAGTGATGCAGACGAAATAATGAAATCAATCAATACGTTTGATGAAAATCTTGCATCATGTAATCAAGCTGCTCAGAATGGTATTTCAAAAGAAAAGTGGCTCGCTAATAAAATAGAAGAATCCTCTGTGGGAATGTCTGTTGTTGAATACGGTAATAAATTGCAACAATATGATGAATTTCTGTACACAAAAAATGTAGAAATATTCGATGCGCTTTCAAGAAGTTCTGATGGTCATATTATGATGAGTCCAAACTTAGATGGAAACATTGCTGAAAATATGATTTCAAAAACAACTGAGTTAAGTGCTTTGTCACAAGGTAAAAATATATCGGTACATGTTTTAGATTCTCACGCTGCTAATTCTGTTGATGTAAGAGCGATTAACCATAATACCGGTCAGTATCAAAATTATCAACTTAAATTTGGCAAGGATGCAAAGGCAACAATACAATTACTTGAAAGAGGTAATTATAATAACCAAAGAATTATTGTTCCAAAAGAACAAGTTGAGGAAGTTCAAGCTTATTTTAAGAATAAAGGTTCTTCAAAAACTATTACAGACCATATTGATGCATGGGGTGCTAAGGGGAAATCATTTACTAAAGATGAAATGAAAGCACTCCAAGAAAAGGCTCAAAGTCAAGGTGTAACACCGGAACTTGATTATAGTCATTATCAAACAAAAGATTTAGCAATTAGTATTGGCAAAAATGCCGGAGCATTAGCTTTACAATCTGCTGCTGTTACAACCGGACTAAATGTTGCGTCAAAAATATTCAAGGGAGAAAAAATAGATAAAGATGAATTAGTAGAGATTGCAATCAAAACCGGTGCAGACACATCAATAAAGACTGTGACTGCAGGTACATTGCAAGTTGCAGTTCGAAAAGGAATTATCAAATTCATTCCTAAAGCAACACCGGCTGGAACAATAGCAAATATTGCATGCGTTGGTATAGAGAATGTAAAAATTTTAGCTAAGATAGCATCAGGAGATTTGTCTGTAACCAAAGGACTAGATCAAATGGGAAGGGTATCCACCTCTATGGTTGGTGGTCTTTGGGGAATGGCAAAAGGTGCTGCTATTGCAGCTGAACTAACTTGTCTGATACCTGTTGTTGGTCCCGGACTTGCCGTTGTTACAGGTTTTGTTGGAGGAATGGTAGGATATTTTGCAGGTTCAAAAATAGGTGAAGCAGTATATAATGCCGGAAAAAAAGTCGCAAGTGCCGCAAAAACAGTTGGAAAAGCTGTATGGAATGGAATAAAATCAACCGGTCGAGCAGTCGGCAATAAGATTAAGTCTGCTGGCCGCGCAGTTGCACGTTTTTTTGGATTTTAATAAATAAGTTTTAATATAATCACCGGTGGATTTAGTAGTTAAAGCAATTGATTTTTCATGAACAGAATTCGATAGTATATCTGATTGCATATCTGATTGCATAGCTTTTGAACGTGAATTAATAATATCCAATGATGCTATTTGTAACATACTAAGAGGAATATTTGTTAGTGATCTTAAATTTATTTTTCCTAAAACTAAAGTATTAACTGTTAATGGCGATCTTAATTTACGCTTTAGAAGAATTAACGAATTACCTGAAGGTATTACTATTGTTGGTGATCTTGATTTAGGTTATACGAAAATTACAGAATTACCGGAAGGCTTAACTGTTAGAGGTGACCTTATTTTAAGTGATACAAAGATCACCTAACTACCTAAGGCTTTATCAGTCGCTGGCAAGATAATCAGTTTTAATAATGCTTAATCGTTTATTACTTACTAATGTTAATAACCTAAAACCTACCTATTTAAGTGAGCAAGTCCGTAAAAAATGGACAATGGAAAAAAAGCACCCTCTTGATGTAGAATATACATCAGGAGGGATTTTTAATGCCAAGAAGTTACCGACACATAAGTAATTACGAAAATGAAATATTAGAATTAAAATCACAAGGGTTTACTGTGAGAGAAATAGGGGCAAAACTGGGTTTTACAAAAGAGCAAGTACATAATTTCATCACACGATACAATAAGAAACAGCGAATGCTTGAAGCAGGGAAAGCAATTCACAAGAAAGGCAGACCGCCAAAAGATTATAAAATTACAGAAGATATGAAAATCAATGAGTTAAAGTACATCATAGCTCGTAAAGATTCAAAGATAAAGCAATTAGAAATGAAAAACGAATTAATGAGGGATTTTCTCTCGCACACAGAAAGGATGTGAAGCCATCAATAAAAAATCAAGTAATCTTTAAGCACAAAGATAAGTATAGCATAAGTCAAATGTGCAAATTCTTTGGAGTATCAAGGAGTGAATATTATGCGTTTTTGAAAAGATTGGATATACCTGACAGAGATTTGCCGTTAGCTGAAAAGATAAGAGAATGTCAAGAGGAAAGTCATAATACTTATGGCTATCGCAGAGTACATATTTGGCTTGAAAAACAAGGTATATACTGCAATCCTAAAACTGTATTAAGGGTTATGCAAAAGTATAATCTACTATCTGTTGTCCGTAAAAAGAAGTTTAAGTATGTGTCTGAACACCTACACAAATATCCAAATCTACTAAACAGAGAGTTTCATGCAGATAGACCAAATCAAAAGTGGGTTACTGATATATCCTATATTCCAACTGCTCAAGGTAATTGTTATTTATCAATAATTAGAGATTTATATGATAACAGTATAGTATCTTACCGGTTATCAAGAAAAATGACTGTAAAACTCGTGCTAGATACAATCAAAGAGGCTATGAAAAAAGAAAATGTCACTGCAGAGTTGCAGCTCCACAGTGACCAAGGTTCGCAATATGTATCGCACGAATATCATTTGCTAACACAATCATACGGCATAACACCGTCAATGTCAAGGCGAGGTAATCCATATGACAATGCTTTAGCAGAAAATTTCTTTTCAATACTTAAAACAGAGTGTATTCGTAGAGTAAAAATAGCTAACTATAAGGAAGCAAAACTCCTCATAAATGAATGTATCAACTTTTACAACAATTACCGTATTCAAACAAAAACAAAACTGACTCCGCTTGAAAAACGAAATCAGTTTGTTGTTTAAAATTTAATTTTCTACATCAAGTAGGCTCTTTTTGTACTGTCTATACAATATGGGGCGGTTCAAAGTTAGGTAGGTTTTCCTTTTGTTGATAATTATATTCGCATGAATAATGCAAAGTGTATTAACAAATAAATTAAAGCGCAATAACATGGTAGAAGAAATATGTTAATATACTAAATATTTTATATTCTTTATTGTACAAAAATATTCTTTATAAAAATAGGTGTTTTTAATAAAAAAGAAGTCTCAATCTTGAAATTAATATTCTAATTGTTAAATGATGGTTGAAAAAGTGAAAAAATTGTGCTAATATAAGTAATGTATTAAGCGTAGATTTTAATGTTAAACAAATATTGTATTATAGTTATTAATGTTAAAAATAGTTTAATTTTATAATTATTAAAATTGGATTTTTATAATAGTTTAAAGCATATTCATATAAAAATAATATATAATTCGTAGAACTACTAGCTATACTAGGATTTTTTATTGTATTGATGGATTTATCATAGTAGAAATAAGAGAATCAAAAGGTGATTTAATGTCTAAAATTAAAATTGAACAATTACAGCGACATCTTAAAACACATACTGAACGTTCTGATGATGACAATAATGCAGTTACTGTTCTCAAAACATTTTTGCGCTCGGGTGGTAAAATAAATGATAATTTCTCAGAAAGAGACAAGTGGCCTAATATCGATGGAACATTCGAACTTGTCCCTGATCCCGAGAAATCTAGAAGACCAAAACAGAATTTTGTAGTTCAAATCAAGGGTACAACTAGAGCACGAATTGGCCAAGATGGTAGTGTTAAATATCAACTTCAAAATCTTTCATTTCCATCATATGTTGCTACTGAAGTTACGTTGGATCCTTGTATTTTGTTTTTGATATTAAATCCAGGAATACGTAATCAAGAACGCGTTTTTTGGAAATATATTTCACCTCAATTTATAGCTAATATTGATTTTAATAAAGATACTACTGTTATTGATTTTACAATTGATGATGAAATAGAAAATACTGATGAATCAGTAAATAAATTTGTTAAAAAACTGGATGATATATCCGATACACATTCTTATATGAAACAATTGGAATCTAGAGAATATACAAAGGATGATGTTATAAAGTTAATCATTGCACGTTGTGATAATATAACTGATGCAATTAAATCAAATGTAATATTAAATTATACACGTGATAAACTATCAAGAAAGATATTGACTGAGTTAGATGATCTTTGCAAAGGCACTCTTTTATTAAATGGTTTGATGTATTATCCTACAATTAATCTTCGTGTTGCTTGGGAATTAGCGTTGATGGATATCAATACAAAGTTTTTATCATCTTTTTTGCAGAGTTTGCGTTATATTGGTCTTAGAGTTCCTGAAAATGGGCAATATGAACGCTTGATGCTTAAATACTATGGCTTCCTGTGGAAAATAAGAAAGTATTTAAGTGAAAGACATAATTTACAAGTTATGAATAATCTCGAAGACTTCCCTTGTGTAATTAATGATGAAGATATGGAGTACAATAAACTTCTTGCAATTTCCATTGAAAATGTAAGTGATAATTTAAATCCAATAGGAAATAACAGGTATTATATACAGAGAAAATCTGCATTTTATGTAGGTTCTAAGAGATATTTTGAGATTACTTTGCAATTAGCAGATAAGTATGCTACAAAGTACAATAGGTTAACTGCTTATTCTAAATACGATATTTCCTCAAATTATTCAATACAAGTTGGATGTACAAATGCTGACATTTTACTCTGGGATAAACCAACAAAAATAATGGTTATTACTAATTGGAGGGTATCTATTGAACCAGCAGTTCTTAATAAGCTTTCTAGATTATTAAAATTCAATACAAAGATTTCATCTAGATATAAAGAATATGTTGAATTAATGAGGTTTATGACACAAACAGGTATTAATATTCTAGATTTTATAGATTTTCGTGATGATAGATTTAATGAGCTGATTTTTCAAATATTTGGAAATACCAATACTTCCTACTTTCAAAAAGTATTAATAGCTTTACATGAAAACTTTAGTGTGCACTCAAATGTCTTAGGCAAGAATACAATACGCTATGTTTTAATTAGATTACGTGAAGATTTGTTGGAAGATATATTACCTATAGATAAAGAAGATTTATTGAAAAATTCAATGGTATATTTGTCTAAAAAGTGTTATTCTTTTGAATGTAATCCTGTTTTATATAATTTACCTAAAAAGAAAACAAACGGTAAAATAATTTCAAAGGATGTTTTTCGAGCGATAGGAATAAAGAATGTTTTAAAATACTTACCATATATCAGAATAAAGCATTTAATCAATAATACAGGGGAGTTATATTATTCTAAGGATGAAGTCGAATATAAGGAAAATAACCTGACAATCGATAGATATAATTCATTTTTAACTCAGTGGGATAAAAAGCAAGGGCGCTCAATAAAAGAGGAAAACGGATATATATACTTAGATGAATATGTAAATAATACTATATTTATACTACAAAATCTTTTAAATGCTTCTTCTTGTGGGAACGACGGGCAAAAACAATTAAATCAATACTTCTTATCCAATATGGTGCCTGTTGATATAGATGACACAAAGATATTTGCTTTATCGAATATTTTTGTATATTCAAAAGTAATGATGATTTATGGTGCGGCTGGAACAGGAAAAACAACTTTATTGAATTATATCTCAGAGTTGATGGAAAACAGAAGTAAGTTGTTTTTGGCGAAAACTCACACAGCATTGGAGAATTTACAAAAAAGAATTAGATCACATGGAAATTCAAGTGAATTCATTGGAATTGACAAATTTGTAAACTCTGATTCAGTGTCAGATTATGATATTATTTTTGTTGATGAATGTAGTACCATTGATAATAGAACTATGGTTCAACTATTAAATAAGATTAGCAAAGAATCTTTGTTAATCTTTGCAGGGGATACATATCAGATAGAATCTATTGATTTTGGAAATTGGTTCTTTTATGCCAAAGAAATCCTTCCTCGAAAGGCTATAGTTGAACTTAATAGCACTTGGCGAACAAAGAGCGAAAATATAAAAAGCTTATGGGAAGAAGTGCGATATTTACGTCCCTATATTACCGAAAAGTTAGTTATTGATGGTCCTTTTTCAGAGAATATAGGAAAAAATATCTTTGTCAAAAATGATGAAGATGAGGTTGTTTTATGTCTAAATTATGATGGTAAATTTGGACTAAATAGTATAAATGGCTATTTTCAAGATGCGAATCCCTCTAAGGATGTATTTTGTTGGTCCGAATGGAAGTACAAAATTGGTGACCCAGTATTATTTAATGATAATAAAAGATTCCCAATGTTATATAATAATTTGAAAGGAACAATTGTTAATATCCAAAGTGATTTAAAGTGCATTTCATTTACAATAGATATTCCAATTGTATTGACTGCAATTGATGTTAGAGAATCAGATTTAAGTATTATTTCCAATTCAAATAATTCTACTCGTATATCTTTTACAGTTTATGAAAACGATGAAAATGATTCAAATGAAGATTATGAAGAAGCACGTCTAAAATCAATTGTACCTTTTCAATTAGCATATGCTGTTTCTATCCATAAAGCTCAGGGCTTAGAGTATAAGTCGATTAAGGTTGTAATTCCAAATAGTAATGTTGAGAAAATAACTCATGGGATATTTTATACCGCTATAACAAGGGCAAAGGAAAAATTAAAAATATTTTGGAGTACTGATACAATGAATCAAATTATAAACAGTTTTTATGAAGGGAAAAACGATAAAATAAGTCTTGAAATGATTAAAAAGCGTCTTTTTGAAAAATAATTAACTCTTTTAATTACATAGACAAAAATGTTTTCTATTCTCGCAAATAGTTATGTGATGTAGACTTTACTAATAATTAATAAAATGTTAGTAATAGTATTTTTATGAATGTTATCATTTAATTGATATAAAGATAACAAAAGAAATAAGTGATATTAATTCTAATACATTCAAGTTATGTTGTTCTCTAGCATTTAGTACTTTACCTTATACAATGAAATTAATCAAATTCAGTTCCACTATTTGTAATTATTTATCCAGTGTCTATTCTTATGGAGATAAATTAAAATGTATTGATATTGATACTATTCAAAATAAAAGTCTATTAAGTGCTAAATATTATAAACTTAACATTGGAGATATTGATACAGTTGAGTAGTAAATATTAGAGATGCAATATCTCGTTGATTCTATTAACTTGAGTGATGGACAGCTGTATATTGCATGCTATTGTGAAATATCAATTAAAGATGTGGAAAAACTTCATAACAATATTGTACACAATATTATTACATTAAGTTAATCCTTAAAATGATTATGCTTGTTGAGGTTAAATACCTTGATGGGCATATTTTTTTGCAAAACAATGTCCCAATTATAGGACTTGTACCTTGTTTTTTGTATTTATATGTAAATTATTGTTGATGTTGCTATAAAAATATGATACAATATAACATAATAATGTGTATTTAGTGGGATAGTAAGCGTAATGAGCGCTTTGCTCAAATTATTAATATTTCCATTATTAAATCTACAAAAGTGATTATCTGTGGTTATAACATTATATAAAGAATATATTGGTATTTGTTTTATAAAGATAACTGAATATAAAAATATTTGGTGTCAATTATAAGGGTGAATTAGATGTTTAAAAAGACATATAGTGCAGGACTGATTTCCCAATCATTTTGGTTTGTGGAAATGAAGAAAGTTGTTAAGCTGATTAACGATGGAAGGACCAAAGATGAAATTAAAATAATGTGTATAGATGAAAACCTTTTTGGTGCTGCAAAAGAGTATCGAGCAAAAAGAATATATGGTTACATTTGGAATAGAGCTAAAATGTTAGATGAGACACTAATTAATTTGTTTTGTACTTCCGACTTAACGACTCAAAAAATAATCAATTTGATTACTATTCTTAGGTCAGATCGATTATTCTGTGAATTTATGTTTGAAGTGTATCGTGAAAAAAATATACTTGGTATTCCGGTAATCGAAGATTCAGATGTAAATATTTTTTTCAAGAACAAAGAAATTCAGAGTGAAGATATTGCATCTTGGTCTGATGGGACAAAAAGTAGACTTCGCTCAATATATTTTAACTATTTGATAGATGCAAACCTTATAACAGTTGTTGAGAAGAAGAAAACAATAACGCCGCCGATTCTTGATATTGCTTTAGAACGTTATCTTGAAGCATGTGGAGAAAGTATAATTATAAAAGCAATTACTGGGGTTGATTAAATGATGTCGCTTGACGAACGATTAGATAAAGCAGAAGAAATGATAAAAAAACCCTCATTTAGAGAGAATAAAGGGTTAGGTAATGAGGTTGGATATTATATTTTTGATTATCCTGCAGAGAAAGAACTGTATGTCCGTGAAAGAATTGAATATATTAAGAAAAAAAGCGAAAACTCAGATGATTTCAAAGTTGCAGTGTTTGACCTTTATGATATTATGATTGATATTCTTATCAAAAAAGGATATTTAGAAAAGTGTTACCAGTTTGAAAAGACTAAAGGTTTTGAAAGAGTATCACGGTCAATTTGTAATATGTTAAGGATTACGTCAGCAGATAGTTTGATAGTAAATCACATTAAAGATAACACTCCTAACAAATCGGTTGTGTTTATTACAGGAATTGGAAAGTGTTATCCTATATTACGTTCGCATACGGTTTTAAATAACTTGCATCAGGTCATAGATAATGTTCCGGTAGTGTTGTTTTATCCAGGAAATTATGATGGTCAGGAACTAGTATTATTTGGTGAGATAAAGGACGATAACTATTACAGAGCATTCAAACTTGTAGATTAAAAGGAGAAAAGATATGATTATCAAAAACACGTTTTCAAAGCCTATTGACAGAGATATTAAAGGCGTAATCAAAGTTGGACAAGATGATGATGCAAATATTAAGCAGGAACTTGAAGAATATGTAGTGACAAGAGAACTTCAGAAGCACTTTTCTGATTTCTTTGCAAGTTATAAGAGAGGAATTAACGGATTTACAGATAAGATGGGTGTATGGATTTCCGGTTTCTTTGGAAGTGGTAAATCTCACTTCTTAAAGATTTTATCCTATCTTCTTGAAAATAAAGAAGTTGGTGGTAAGAAAGCAATTGACTACTTTATAGATGATAATAAAATTTCTGATCAAATGGTGTTTGCAGATATGAAATTGGCTACCACAATTCCTACAGATGTTGTACTTTTTAATATCGATTCTAAGAGTGAAGTCAATGGTAAGCAGTCTAAAGTTGCTATTGTTTCTGTATTGCAGAATGTGTTCAATGAAATGCAGGGATTTTGTGGTTCTAATCCTTTCCTTGCAGATTTGGAACGTAAATTAACAGAAGAAGGAAAATACGATTTATTTAAGGGTAAATTTAAAGATAGTTTTGGCTTGATTTGGGAAGAATCTCGTAGTGATTTTGATTTTATTCAGGATGATGTTGTAGAAACTCTTGATGAGATTGGTTTTATGAGTATTGAAGCTGGTAGAAATTGGTGTGAAAAAGCAACTGGTGATTATAAATACAAGGTAGAAGATTTTGCACAACTTGTAAAAAAATATCTTGATAAAAAAGAGAACAATTACCATATTGTATTCCTAATTGATGAGATTGGTCAGTACATAGGTGAAGATTCCAAACTTATGCTTAATCTTCAAACAGTAACTGAAGATTTGGGAATAACATGTGGTGGTAAGGCATGGATTATTGTAACAAGTCAACAGGATATTGATTCAATTACAAAGACAAAAGGTAATGATTTCTCAAAAATTCAAGGGCGTTTTGATACCAGACTTTCTCTTTCATCTGCAAATGTTGATGAAGTAATCAAAAAAAGAATCCTAGAAAAAAATGATGCCGGAAAGCAGTCGCTTAGCCTTCTTTATGATGAAAAAGCTACAGTAATCAAGAATCTTATTCTGTTCAATGATGGTATTGAGAAAAAATTATATTCTAACAGAGAGAATTTTGCTGATATCTATCCTTTTATCCCATATCAGTTTAATTTACTTGGAAGTGTACTGACTTCCATTCGTACCCATGGTGCATCAGGTAAGCATTTGGCAGAAGGTGAGCGTTCTATGCTTGCATTGTTCAAAGAGTCTGCTGTTAAGGTTATGAATGATAATTTGGGAACAATTGTACCATTTAATATGTTCTATGATGCACTTGAACAATTTCTTGATCACTCTCATAAAGGTGTTATTACACGTGCATTAGATAATGATTATCTTAATCCGAATCACGAAAATGAATGTTTTGATGTAAATGTACTGAAAACACTCTTTATGATTAAGTATGTTAAGGAAATAAAGGCTAATATTGAAAACATTACTAGTCTTATGGTTTCAAATATAAATGATGACCGTATGGAACTTGCACAGAAGGTAGAGAGTGCATTGAAACGTCTAGTTCGCCAGACATTGGTACAGAAGAATGGTGACATTTATGTATTCCTAACAAATGAAGAACAGGAAATTAATAGAGCGATTGAATCCCAAAATGTAGATTCCGGAGAAGTTATTGCCAAGGTTTCTGAAATGATTTTTGATGGGATATATGATGAAAAGAAATATCGTTATCCTGCTTTTAACGGAAGATATGCATTTGCTTTTAATCAGGTTGTTGACGATAAACCATACAAGGCAAATCAGAATAATGATATTACATTGAAAATTCTTACTCCTAATAGTGATGAGCGAGCAGATGAAACTACAATGAGAATTATGTCAGGACAGTCAAGTTGTGTACTTGTAGTATTACCTGATGACAGAACATTCCTTGATGAAATTCGTTCAGCTTTACAGATAGAGAAATTTATCCGTTTTGATGCTACAAATGCAGTAACACAGTTTGAAAGTATTAAGGAAGCTAAGAAAGTTGAGATGCGTGAGAGAAACGGATCTGCAAAGCTATTCCTTTCTGAAGCCTTGAAAAATGCAGATATCTATGTGAATGGCGACAAAATCCAAAGTGGAGCAAAGGAAATTACTTCTAAAATAAATGAAGCACTTAGTAAGCTGGTTTCAACTGTTTATCATAAGTTGTCTTATATTGACACTGCAATGAATGAATCGGATATTCGCGCATTGTTAAAGAATAATATGCAACAATTAACAATTGATGGAGATAATTCTGTAAAGAATGAACTGGCTCTTCACGATGTAAATGACTATATAGCTTTGAATACACAACGTCATATGAAAACTTCTATGAAGTCAATTTTGGAACGCTTTTTAAAAGCACCTTATGGATTTGTCGAAGCAGATGTACAGTGGCTTGTTGCAAAGCTTTTCAAAGATGGCGAAATTTCAATGTTTGTCAACAATGATGCCGTAACATTGCTTTCTAAAACTCCTGAGGAAATTATCCGCTACCTAACACGTAAAGAGTTTAATGAGAAACTGATGTTGGATAAACGTGTAAAAGCTAATGATAAGCAGAAAAAGTCTGTTCGTTTAGTAATGAAAGAGCTATTCAATGTTACTTCATCAAGTGATGATGACGATGCTATTATGAAAAGTTTTCTTGGTTACGCATCAAATTTGAAGAACGACCTTGAAAAATTGGATATTCATTATGCGGAACATCCTTCATATCCTGGCAAACAGTTGATTGCAGATGGTAAGAAAATGATGACCGATGTTCTCCAAATGAAATATACCAATGAATTCTTTACCGGTATTGACAAGAAAAAAGATGATTTCTTAGATTTTGCTGAGGACTATGAGCCTGTTAAGAAGTTCTTTGCAGGTGAACAGAAAGGTATATTCGATAAAGCCCTGAAGCTAATGAAAATTTATGATAGTAGTAAAACATTTATCGTAAATAGTGATATTGAATCAGTAGTTGCAGATATTAAGACTATTTTAAATAAGATGGCCCCTTATTCAGAAATTTACAAATTACCTGATCTGTTGGATAAGTTTACCAAGCTTTATGGTGGACTTCTTACGGGAATGAAGGAACCTGTCAATATTGTTATCAAGGAAGCACGACAGCGTGTTTTTGATGAATTGCGTGATAAGAAGTGCCACGATAAATTATCAAATAAATATGTTAATTTGTTTAAAGAAATCAGTGACAAAGCATTACGTTGTAATAATGTTGCAACCTTGCAAAATATTAAGGTGGAAGCAGATGCACTAAAAGTTCGTTGCCTTAATGAAATTGAAACTGAAGAAGCAAAAATTATTGCAAAAGAACAACCTTCCAATGTTGCTGATCATAGTAATACTGAATCAAGTGTTACCAATCCACCAGTTCCAAAGGTAAAGAAGAGAAAAACAGTCAGCATTAAGTCTATCAATAATGCAACCACTTGGCAGATTGAAAATGAAGCAGATGTTAAGAAGTATATCGCAGAACTTGAGAAGAAACTGATGAATACTTTGGAAGAAGATACAATTATCAACATTGAATTTTAATGGAGGGATAGCTATGTCAACAGAAATTTCTTTTACTATTCAAGGTGATAGTGAAGGCTATGTAACCTTTGAGTGCCCTTTTTGTGGTTCAGAATTTAAACTGCAAGCTGATGAGTTTCAGAGCGACGATGAACCTCTTGAAGAGCTATTTTGTCCATATTGTGGGCTTACAAGAGAAAAAAACGATTTTCTTTCATCTGACGTTATAGAAAAAGCACAGGCGTTAGCATATAACTATGCTATAGAAGAATTGAATAAAACATTTGGTAATATGGCTAAGTCAATTAATCGGAGTAATGGTTTAATAAAAATGACTTATAAGCCACTAAAAAAGGTTACAACAAATGATTTGAAAGATAAAGATACAGTGGAAACGGAATTTGAATGCGGGTGCTGTAGTCATCATATGAAAGTTTTGTACTGTGCAGGAGCATCAAAAGTGTTTTGTCCGTATTGTGGGGTGGATTTATGAGTAAGTTATTAGATTTAAAAAAACTAAGTCTTTCGTTTAGAAGAATTTCAAGTAATTTGTTAAATAGCGATTCAGAAAATGCTGATGTAAACCTAATCCGTTTTATTGATTATATTGATAAAACAGAAATAATTTGCGACATTTTACACAACGCTATTGACAAAATTGAATTTGATTTCACAGAATGCTTTATTTTAGAAGATAATTATGGAAGAAGCGGAATAAATATTCCCGTAGATGTTAGTGAACATTTGAAAGCACAATATGATTATGCTAAATGGATTATCGGAACAGAAAACGTGTGTGTATGGAATCAAACCATCAAATTTTATAGAAGCTATTCCACAGACAAAATTCAAAAATTTTTGTGCGAATGTTTCAAACCTATGATTGATTATATCAACGATGAACTTTCTTCTTTGATTATGATTGAAGAAGATGAAGAGAAAAAGAGTACACAAACACCAATCTTTCAAAATATTGGGCAGAATTATGGCACAATAAATACTCAAGCAAATGGAACAATAAAAAGCTACAACGGAATAACAAATGTGGATGATATAATATCTCTAATCGAAAAGATTTTATCCTCTTTACCTCAACTTTCTAATATAGATTCTGATGAAATTGATAGTGTTAGAGACGATTTAGAAATGGTTCAGGAACAGTTAAAAACTGATAATCCGAAAAAGAATCGTATAAGGAAAGCTCTTGTAGGTATTAAAAAGTTTGTAAGTGATTTTTCTAAGGAACTTGCAGTAACACTTGCGGTGGGAGCAGTTACTGGAACAGATTGGAATATGCTACTTCAACAGCTTGAAAACTTTATTAGATAAGAGAGCAGGTGCAATATGGATAAAACAGCCATAAAGAACTTTGCCGTATGGGCAAGAGATAAGCTTATTAAAGATATTAAGTATAAAGCCGGAACAATTGGAATAACAGAGAATGGAATTGCCGAGAAATTACCACAGTCAACAAGTGATTTGCATTTTTATGACATAGGTACTAAAGAATATGCAGAAGTTTCCGGTATTAAAATTAAACAGAGAGCAGCTCTTGTAAAAGAAATTCAAACAAGAGAACATAGTTTTAAGAATTTTCAGGAAGCATTTGATAATGTTGTTGAAGAGGTTGCTTATACTTGGTTTAACCGTTTGATTGCTATTCGTTTTATGGAAGTCAATGATTATTTACCTTCAGGTGTTCGTGTACTTTCTTCAGAAAACAAGGCGAAGAAAGAACCTGATATGGTAACTATTCCTTTTGATACAGACTTAGAATTTACATCCGAAGAGCAGGATATAATTATCAAATTAAAGGATGATAATAAACTGGACGAATTGTTCCGTATGCTCTTTATTAAGCAGTGCAATAAACTTTACGATATTTTACCGGAATTATTTGAAAAAACTGATGATTATTCAGAATTACTTCTTACAATTTCATTTACTGACCCGGATGGCATTATATATCACCTTGTGAACGCTATTGAAGATGTTGACTTCCGTATTAATGATAAAATGTATACAGACGACGGTAAGATAAAAGCTGATGGTCAGGTTGAAATTATCGGTTGGCTGTATCAGTATTATAATATAGAACCTAAAGCAGAAGTCTTTTCTAGACCAAAAGGCAAGAAAATTTCAAAACAAGAGATACCGGCGGCAACTCAACTTTTTACTCCTGACTGGATTGTTCGTTATATGGTTGAAAATTCACTGGGCAGAATTTGGATAGAGGGACATCCTGATAATTCTTTAAAAGATACTTGGAGATATTATATTGATGAAGCAGAGCAAGAACCTGATGTTGTAGCTAAACTTGAAGAAATCAAATCTACATATAAAGAGTTAACACCGGAAAACATTAGGATAGTGGATCCTTGCATGGGCAGTGGCCATATTCTTGTTTATGCCTTTGATGTACTTATGCAAATATATGAGAGTTATGGATATACACAGAGAGATGCTGCACGCAGTATATTGAAAAATAATATTTTTGGTCTTGATATTGATAAACGTGCATATCAGCTTGCTTATTTTTCAATAATGATGAAGGCTCGTTATTATAATCGAAGAATTTTAACTGAGGAAATAGAACCAAATTTATGCTTTGTTCAAAATAGTACGTCGTTGTCAGAGCCTGCACTTGAGAAAATGGGTAACTGTAAAAATATTACTCAACAACTTATTTCTGATTTTGAGTATGCAGCCGAATATGGAAGTGTAACGACAGGTACCTTGTCAGAAGATGATTTAAAAACAATAAGCAATCAGGTTAAATACATAGAAGAACACAGAAATGAAGGCGATTTAATTGATGTTATGGCTTGCAATGAGGTTCTTTCAAACTTTGTACCATTGTTAAAACAGGCGATTTTGCTTATTCAGAAATATGATATTGTTGTAACAAACCCACCATATATGCCTGTAAGTAATGCAGAAAATAAGCTAAATGAATATGTTAAGAAAAATTATCCGGACAGTAAAACAGATTTGTTTGCAGTATTTATCGAACGCTGTCAAGAAATGTTGAAAGTGAACGGATACCAATCAATGATAACTATGCATTCTTGGATGTTCCTTAATAGTTATGAAAAACTACGTGTTAAGTTGTTGAATATTGATATTGTAAATATGATACATCTTGGTGCGAGAGCATTTGATGAAATTGCTGGAGAGGTTGTGCAAACTACATCGTTTGTTCTTTGTAAAAGAAATACCAAAATGTATAAAGGAGAATATTGCCGATTACTTGAGCCTAAATCTCAATTGGGGAAAGAAAAAATGTTCCTTTTAGGAAAAAATTGATACAGTATTAAAAAGGAAGCTTTTTCTGAAATACCAGGAACCCCAATGGCATATTGGCTATCAACTTCATTTACTACTAATTTTGAAAAACAAAAAATAAATGACAGGTATAATCCCAAATTTGGAATGTCTACCGGGAACGGAGAAAGATTTATACATTATTGGTATGAAGTGGATTTTAAAAAATTTGATTATACTTCTCAGAATTGTGATGATGCAAAAGAAAAAAATAAAAGTTGGTATGCAATTGACAAAGGTGGAACATATAGAAAATGGTATGGAAATAAAAATCATGCAGTTTGGTGGAAAAATGATGGTGCGGATATTAAAGCATGTAGGAAAGCTGCGGTAAGAAGTCCACAATTGTTTTTCACACCACATATTTCATGGACACTTATATCATCTAGTAAATTCGCTGCAAGATTTTTTGAAAACGGATATGCTTTGGATACAGCATCAAATTGCTTGTATTTTTATGGTCAACCTGAAATTTATGTACTTGGCTTGCTAAATTCTGTTGTTGCAGATTCATATTTGGCAGTTTTGAATCCTACAATAAACTTTAGTTGCGGAGTCGTTGGTTTAGTACCATATATTGAGAAAAAATGTGACGATGTAAACAAAATTGTTGAATTATGTATAAACGAATCAAGAAATGATTGGGATTCATTTGAAAATTCTTGGGATTTTCAGAAGCATCCGTTAGTTTCTTATGCTACTAGTAAAGTATCAACAGCTTTTGAAATGTGGGCAAAAGAATGTGATGAGCGTTTCAATCAGCTTAAAGCAAATGAAGAGGAACTTAATCGTATTTTTATCGACATCTATGGATTGCAGGACGAATTGACACCGGAAGTAGAAGATAAAGATGTTACCGTTCGTAAAGCCGATTTGCAGAGAGATATTAAGAGTTTAATTTCTTATGCAGTTGGTTGTATGTTTGGTAGATATTCTCTTGATAAAGAAGGTCTTGTGTTTGCCGGTGGAAACTTTGATGATGTTTATTGGAAATACAAAGGACAGGCTGCGCTGGACAAAAATGGTGAACCATTAAATGGTGGTTATGCCGGTATATCTCTTGCAGAGTATCATTATCCTAAATTTCGTGATACTGATGATTGGAGCACTGCAACAGAATTATCTTTTGAACCTGATGCAGATAATTGTATTCCAATTACAGATGATGAGTATTTCAAGGATGATATTGTCGGTCTGTTTTGTGCTTGGTTAAAGAAGGTTTATGGAGAAGACACTCTTGAAGAAAATCTTGATTTTATAGCCAATGCTCTTGGCAATAAAGGTAAGACAAGCCGTGAAGTAATCCGAAATTATTTCTTAAAAGATTTCTTCAAAGACCATGTTAAAACTTATCAAAAACGTCCGATTTATTGGCTCTTTGATAGTGGTAAGCAGAATGGTTTTAAGGCTCTTATTTATATGCACCGTTGGAATGCTGATACTATCGGTAATGTTCGAGTTGAGTATTTGCATCGTATTCAGCGTGTGTATGAAAAAGAGATTGCCCGTATGCAGGAAATTATTGATAATAGTGACGATAATAAGGAAATTTCCAATGCTACAAAGCGTAAGGAAAAACTTCAGAAACAGATTAAAGAAACAAAAGACTATGATGCTAAAATCGCTCATTTAGCTCTTTCACGTATCGACATTGACCTTGACGACGGCGTAAAAGTCAATTACGAAAAAGTCCAGACCGCCGATGGAAAGAAAATGCAGATTTTAGCGAAGATTTAATAACAAGATTTCTCACACACAAATTAAGGTGATTAATATGAATAAAACACAAAAGGCTAAATTAGCTGAAGAGATTAAAAGCATTATTAATGAGCAAGATATGCAAGGATACAATGTGTTGAGTAACAAACAAATTAATACAACACATTTGCTTATGAACGAGCTTACAAAACTTGAAAAGCACTCATCGAAATATTCTGAGGAACTTCGAGAAATTAGTAAATTTGTACGATGTAAACTGTGGAAAAAAGGCAATGAAATAATGTTATATGCCACACTTCATCGCTTAAATCAAGTCTATTCTTTATTTGATAACATTCTTGGCAATAACATATTTTGGACATTAAATACTGTCATTGAATATGCAATACATCTTACAAGGTATCAAAAAAATATTGTAACTGAATCTGAAATATCAGATTTGATAGATAATATACAACTTGTTTCGGCAAAAAAAATAATTCCCAAACAGTGGGAAGATATTTTAAAATCTGATGACACTTCTAAAGCTTTCTTAGATGTATTTGATGATATATTCACCAATGCTATTGAGAAGTATCCAGAAAGATTGCTTGTGAAACTTGATGAAAATAATATTTTATGCCGAATGGTTAAAGAAAAAGAATGTGTCGAAAGCAGATTTATACCTCGAAAAGAATGCACCGTAAATAATAGATGGAACCCACCGGGAAAGTCATTTCTCTACTTATCCTATGGGGATTCATCTCATCCATTTGATGAGGATATTTCATTAGAAGAGAGAGTTTGTGTTTTGGAGTGCCGAACAGAACCAAATACTGATTGTTGTTTTTGCAATTTCAGACCAACAACTCCGGGAAATATTATAGATTTATCATTTAATGATTCGAAATTAGCGGTTTACAGACGACTTCTTGATGAATATACAAGGAAAAATGCCACTGATATTGTCGATAAACTATTAGTTAGAAGTGATATTAGATACAACGCAAATGATGAGAGATACATAAAGAATGAGATACAAAAGCAAATTCATAAACTCTCTGACTTAGAAGCAACTGTTAGTGAGTCAATTGCAAAACAATATATGAAGATGATATGTAGCTGTATATATTCACGAGTAGATGGAACGGAGGAGGAAAAAGAAAAGGCATATAAATCATTTCATATTTTAGCTAAATATCTAATGGACAAAGGTATAACAGGAATTATTTATCCGTGTACTCGTGATAAAAATATAAAAGGAAAAAACCTCGTTTTATTTGAGCCGAATGACGCAGAGCCGATAATCGGAACAATAAAACAATATCATTATAAAGAGGGATAAGGAATTACAGTATGGCAGAATTAAACCTAAAACAGATTACAGACAAATTAAATAGTGAGTTTGCAAGTGGTGTTCGTAAGCTCGTGTTTTGGTATGATGCCAATGCGGAGTTTCAGGAGGATATTGACAGCATAGAACTGGAAAATGCAAAGGTTCTGCATCTTGAGCCGGACAACCAGTTCTACATCAAATATTTCTTGGAACGAGAGGATACGACAACCAATTATCTTGTGTACGCTCCTTTTGCAAAACCGAGCATAAGGGACAACCATCTTGCTGATACGATTCGATATTCCAAAGAATTTTTTGCTGACCGTGCTTCCCTGCTTACGCTTGATTTGGGCATTGATGAACGATACAAACCTGTTATTCAACATTATATTAAATTCTTTGCGAATAAAGATAGAACGCAGAAATTCTATGATTTGGAAATAGAGAATTTCAACAGAAGTACGATAGAAGTTGCTTTGATGAGCGTACTTTGCAAGGATAAGACCGCTTCTTTTGAAGAAGTGCTGCGTTCAATTTTGACAGATGATGGCTTGCAGGATAACAAGTATCTGGCAGAGTTTGAAAAGTATGATTTACTTTCTGCATTCTGGCAGCAGGCAGATGTGGCATTTGGATATAATGACCCGAAGCCGACACTTGAAAAACTTGTTATCACAATGTTTGTTACTTATGTATCAAAGAGCATTCATGATGATGTGCCACAGGCTTGGAAGCCATTTATTTCTTATAAATCCGGTAATATCATTGCATTTATGGATAACTTGATGAACAGTTATCTGTATGGTGCTCGTTTTGACGAGATTTCTAAGATTATTTATAACGCAATCAACTGTAAGAATTATCTTGAAAAGATGGAAGTAGAAACACTTGTAGATTGTAATATCTTTGCCGGTGTTGATGAACTTTTAATTAGATGGATTGTCAGTAGGATTGAGAATGAAGATATAGGAGCAAAGCTGAATGGTAAGACTATTCCTGAACTTTGTGCAGAACGCAGGAAGCAACATTTTGGCAAGAATTTTCGCAGTGAGTATTTTATTCTTCAGAATGCCTTTGATATTATTGCTGAAGGTAAGTACCAACCGGTAAGCGGTATTAAAAACTTGGTAAATGAATATACGGAGACAACTTATAAGATTGACCGTTATTATAGATACTTCTATTTTTATTTTGATGAATTAGAAGATACCACACAGTTTGAAAAAATTAGGGAACTGGTTGAGAATATTTATACTAATGAGTATCTGAACCGGATTACAGTTAATTGGAACACAGAATTTGCTGATGCAGGCGGAGAAATAGGACTTACTTTGCAAAGAGATTTCTTTGCAAGATATATTAATTCTTCGAGAGACAGAGTGGCTGTTATTATTTCAGACGCACTCCGCTATGAGGTGGCACATACACTATTTGAAAAATTGCAGTCAGATGAGAAATGTAATGCATCAATAGAAGCCTTGCAAGGTGTTCTACCATCTTATACACCGTTAGGTATGGCTTCGTTACTTCCGCATAAGACGATTGAATATAGTTCATCTTATGATGTACTGGTAGATGGAAAAGCGTGCAGTTCCACGGAGCAGAGGGAAGCTATTCTGAAAAATTATAAAGTAAATAGTAAATGTATTCAATTTGATTCTATAAAAACAATGAAGCAGACCGACCTTCGCTCTATTTTTACAGGACAGGATGTTGTATATATATACCATAATCAAATAGATGCTCGTGGAGATAAGGCAGCATCTGAAAACGAAGTTTTTACCGCTTGTGAGGAAGCAATCAATGAAATTTATACTTTGATTAAGAGAATTTCATCATTGGCAAATACTTATCATTTTATTGTGACTGCTGACCATGGATTTATTTATAAGCGAGATAAAATTAAAGCAACAGATAAGATTGCCGGAGCTGTTTCAAAATCAAACAGTGTTGGACAGCGTTATTCCATATCTGCCGATGAAATCAATGCTGATGGTGTTTGTCATACTACCATTGCAAATGTGTTAGGTAATGCTGATGAACGTATTATATCGTTTCCACTTGCTTCAGATATTTTCAAGGTTGCAGGAGCTGGACAAAACTATGTTCATGGCGGTTGCTCTCCACAGGAAATGCTTGTACCAATGATTGATGTGAAAGTAGATAAGGGCAAAAAGGAAACAAGTCTTGCAGAGATTGCTCTTGTAAGCCTGACTTCAAAGATTACAAATCTTATCACGACACTGGATTTTGTTCAGACAGAGCCGGTAAGTGATGTTGTGAAAGAAACAAGTTACCGAGTATATTTCATTTCTGATAGTAACGAAAAGATTTCTAATGAGAATATTGTTATTGCAGATAAGAAAGATAAAGATACGACGAAGCGTATGTTTAGACTCCGCTTTAATTTTAAGAACAAGAAATACGATAAATCACAGAAATACTACTTAGTTGCTTATGATGATAAGAACGATATAGAAATTCTTCGTCATGAGATTATTATGGATATTGCATATGCCGATGATTTTGGCTTTTTTGGGTAATTAATGGAGGTTTGTATGGAAGAACCATTAAATGATTTAAATTTAAATCCAAATGAAGAAATAAACAGAAAACTTCGTACACATTTTGATGGTAAGATTGTTCGTAAGGATTTAACTAAATCCATCAAAGAGGGTGCAAATGTTCCTATTTATGTATTGGAGTTTTTATTAGGACAGTATTGTAGTTCTGATGATACATCTGTTATTGAAGAAGGTGTGGCTATTGTAAAACGAATACTAGCAGACAACTATGTGAGACCAGACGAAGCGCAGAAAATTCTTTCTTTACTTAGACAAAAAGGAAGTCACACCGTAATTGATAAGATAACGGTAAATCTAAACATTAAAAAGGATACTTATGAAGCTGAGTTCTCTAATCTTGGAATTAGCGCAATTCCAATTAGTGAAGATTATCCAAGTAAATTTGATCGTCTTCTTTGTGGTGGTATTTGGTGTATAGTTCAACTTGAATATGAATACATAGAGGATAATAGAAACGCTTCTCCTATACACATCCGAAAATTGACCCCTATTCAGATGCCACACGTGGATATTAATGAACTGAAAAAGGGCAGGAAAGCCTTTACAAGAGATGAATGGATAAATGTAATGCTACGCTCAATTGGTATGGAGCCTGATATATTGTCACAAAGAGAAAAGTGGTTGTTTTTGACCCGTATGATTCCACTGGTTGAGAATAACTTTAATCTTTGCGAACTTGGACCTCGAAGTACCGGTAAATCACATTTGTACAAAGAAATTTCTCCGAATAGCATTCTTGTATCCGGAGGCCAGACGACAGTTGCAAATCTTTTTTACAATATGGGACGTAAGACTGTTGGACTTGTTGGTTTGTGGGATTGCGTTGCCTTTGATGAAGTTGCAGGTATTAAATTTAAGGATAAAGATGGCATTCAAATTATGAAGGATTACATGGCATCTGGTTCCTTTGCACGAGGAAAGGAAGAAAAAGCTGCTTCTGCATCTATGGTATTTGTAGGCAATATCAATCAAAGTGTTGATGTGCTTTTGAAGACGTCAAGCTTGTTTGACCCATTTCCTCAAGAAATGGGAACTGATACTGCATTTCTAGACCGTATTCATTGTTATTTGCCTGGATGGGAAATTCCTAAGTTACATCCGGAACATTTTACAAATGACTATGGTTTTATCAGTGATTACCTTGCAGAGTTTATTCGTGAACTTCGTAAGGAACAGTATGGAGATGCTATAGACCATTATTTCCGTCTTGGCAAGAATCTAAATCAGAGAGATACTATTGCTGTTCGTAAAATGGTTGATGGTTATTTGAAGTTAATATATCCAGATGGTAATTTCACAAAAGAAGATGTAGAAGAAGTATTGCAAATTTCATTAGAGATGCGTCGCCGTGTAAAAGAGCAGTTAAAAAAACTCGGTGGTATGGAATTCTATGATGTTAACTTTTCCTATATAGATAACGAAACCTTTGAAGAACATTATGTTTCCGTACCCGAGCAAGGTGGTGGAAAGCTAATTCCTGAGGGACTGTGCAATCCAGGACAGGTGTATACCATCTCTCAAGGTAAGAGTGGTATGCTTGGAGTATTCCGATTGGAGAGTCAAATGTTTCAGGGTAACGGTAAGTTTGAAAAAACAGGTATCGGTAGCGATCGTGATGCTAGAGAATCTACAAACACAGCATTCAATTTTCTTAAAGCCAATGGAAATCGCATTAGTGGAACTATCAACACTACATTAAAAGATTATATTATTAACTATCAAGATTTACAGGGTATAGGTATGACCGGAAAACTGGCTCTTCCCACACTTATTGCAATTTGTTCAATCGCGCTTGGCAAACCTACACTTAATAGCCTAGCTATACTTGGAGAAATCAGTATTAGTGGAACTATTATGAAAGTTGACGAGTTGGCTAACTCACTGCAGGTATGTTTGGATAGTGGAGCCAAAAGAGTTCTGCTTCCTATCACTTCAGCAACAGAGCTTGGAACAGTACCTGCAGATCTAATTGGAAGTTTCAATTTAATTTTTTATAGCAGTGCTGAGGATGCAGTGTTTAAGGCTTTGGGTGTAGAGTAAAATTGATAATCTTATTATGCATTAATTTTTATTTATTGCATACTGACATTTAATTTTTTCAATATATAATTGCTAGTTTGTTTATAGATTGGTTTAGAAATTCCTTAAACAAGTTTATTAATTTATTGTAAAAATAGTATTGTAAATATGTAAATATAATATTGACATATTACCTATCGTGTGGTATCATATAGTTACTGAAAATAACTAGGAGGTACTAGTATGTACAAAATATCAGACTTGTTTAACATGAGGGAGATTGTTGCTCAAAGAATTAGCAAGTTTATCGAAGAAAATAATCTTACTAAAAGTAGTATTTGTTCAGGCGCCGGTTTATCACGACCAACATTAGATAAGCTGTTAAACGACGAAGTAACTAATAAGACTAATTTTACAAAACATATGGGAAAGTTATTGTCATATTTAGAATTAACTCCTGACAGATTAATGGGGCAAGTTGACTACCCATTTAATCAAGCTAAGGCTATTAGAAATATGCTAAGGTTAAACTATGAAACAATTAGTAAAGAAACCGGAGTTTCCATAGATAATATTAAGAAATTGGAGTTAGGCGAAACTATTCCATTATCTGATTTAAGGGATCTTGCCCTTTATTTTGGAACAAGTGTTGGTGGCCTAACAGGTAACACCTATTTTCAACCAACAATTAGTTTATTAGATTCTGTACTCTTATCAGATGAACTGTCCGTTAATAATCCAGGTGGTTTTTGGGGATATTTAGGTATAGCAATAAGTGGATTTGACAAGTATTATTGGTTTCCTATTACTCAATTTACTGCATCAAAAGTAAACTCTGACTGTGACAATCCATTTTCAGTTATACCTTGTATGGATAATTCCCTTCTTATCTTGAATAATAGATTTATGAAAGAATTAGTCTTATTAAACGATGATTGTGACATACCTGGAGATATGGATTGGAACGATGATATAAGTTCAGGAGAACTTCCTGCTGTATTTTACGAGTCCTTTGTTGATTATGCACTTTATAAGACATTTGAAAATTCAGATGAATCTGAATTTAATCTTTCTAATGTTTTGGTTAATTTTTTTGATGATTATACTGATCAAAACAATATAGATGTTGAAGAATATTCATTTACATTAAATGAAATGACTATTTGGTACACTGATGGAAGCATAAAGAAGCATAGTTTATGTGATGATGCAACTAATGATATTTCATATGTTGTAACATCTTTGTATGAACTTGGTGATAATATGGATAGTCAATTTGCAACTTTCCAAGACTCCAATTATGCAGATGTTAGTGTCAATTTAGATAGTATATGTATGATGAAACTTCCGTTAGCAAAAATCGAAGAATATATAGTGGATTATCTGGATACATTTGAATAATTATAATATTTAATTGACAAATTTATTTTAAAAGTTATAATAAGTGATAGTAGTTAGCAGATACTAACATTAGTATCTGCTTTACTTAAAAGCAAAGGTTAGCGATAGCTAACTAGCAAAATTCATTTTATCAAATAATACTTTAACTAATTTAATATATATAACTACTAGGAAACCTTGAGAAAACTTCATTTAATGTCATTAATTTTATAAAGATTATTTTCCATAGAATATACAAGGTTATGAAGTTGATGGGATGAA
>OBVH01000278.1_pt1 | contig 32662 bp, 29 predicted proteins | sample 1495001 | NCBI WGS metagenome assembly OBVH01 (sample SAMEA2579959, study PRJEB22360) | human gut metagenome
GAAGGAAAAAGGGAGGGCCAAGGGGACACATTATTATAATATATAGAGGGGGAATTTTCAGGAGATAAAGGAAAGGATATGTGCTACGAAAGGGAGGAGAACGAGTGTTTTGGGGTGGAATTGCGGAGAAAAATAGGGGATTTAACGGGAGCTTGACGGAATTTAAACGGGAGTTAAACAGAAAATACGGCGGGATTTTGACGGGAATTGAATGGGAATTGAACGGAATCCAAACGTTAACATTGTTAATGCAGTTGGGGAGACATTTATTTTAGGGGCGGAAATAACAAAGCTTTTGCTTCGAAAAGACTTGTTATTTGAAGACAAAAGGCTTGATTTAACCCCCTGTTAAATCAAGTGACGGGAGGAGAAGAAACGAAAGAGAGAAAAGGATTGAGAATGAATACAATAGAGAGACAAGGGGTTCTTTTTTAGAAAAAGAGATAAGTAGTGGGCCGAAAGGGATAGTTGCGATTAGAACAAGTATGGGTGCAGCGGATTTTCAAAAGTAAGGTTTGGAGCGGAAGCGGGAGGAGTGCAATTACAAAAGACAAGAGAATAGCAGGACAGGCACAAGTTAAAGAAAGAAAGTATCAAAGATTGGATCATAGATTAAGAATCGGACATAAAAAGAAAGCACGTCTTCAAATATCCCTAAAGCAAATGTCTTCCTGTTAAAATCACCCTTTCAGGAAACAAAATCCCCTGCCCCATGTTACTTAACCAACTTAATTTTTATAACCTAAACCAAAAGAATTATGGCTAAAGAAAGTGTAAAAATCCTGCAAGGAAAGCTCGATGTAAAAAGTTTGATTGATCAGCTGAATGCTGCATTATCTGAAGAATGGTTGGCATACTATCAATATTGGGTAGGTGCATTGGTAGTGGAAGGTGCTATGCGCGCAGACGTACAAGGTGAGTTCGAAGAACATGCTGAAGAAGAACGTCACCACGCACAATTGATAGCAGACCGAATCATCGAATTGGAAGGTGTTCCGGTACTCGATCCGAAAAAATGGTTTGAACTGGCCCGCTGCAAATACGATTCTCCAACAGCATTCGACTCTGTCAGCCTACTGAACCAAAACGTTTCTTCAGAGCGTTGCGCCATTCTCCGTTATCAGGAGATTGCCAACTTTACAAACGGTAAAGATTACACCACATGTGACATCGCCAAACATATCCTGGCTGAAGAAGAAGAGCATGAACAGGACTTACAGGATTATCTGACTGATATTGCCAGAATGAAAGAATCGTTTCTTAAGAAATAAATAATGGTTTCTTCAAGAATGGAAAGAGGGAATACTCCGTCCGGGGTAGTTTCCTCTTTTTATTGTTACTCCTCACTGTAATAATCACCTTTCCTCTACTCCGCAGACATACCTAAATAATCATATTTTATGCACTCCGACCGTGACAAAACAAAAAACTATGCGACTTATGGGATGAATTTCAACTCAATTATTTATCTTTGTTAGCTTTAAAAAAGCTGGCATAAAAACAATATGTACAATGAAAGATTTCTTTAAATTTACGCTTGCTACATTGACCGGTATCGTACTATCGGGCATTGTTTTGTTTATCATCGGAATTGCGACGCTTGTCGGCATCATTTCGTCATCGGATACAGAAACTGTGGTAAAGAAGAATTCCGTAATGATGCTCGACTTGAAAGGTACACTGGTTGAGCGCACTCAGGAGAGTTTAGAAGGTTTACTGGGTAAATTTACCGGTGAAACAGCCGATACATACGGACTGGACGATATACTGGCTTCAATCAAGAAAGCTAAAGAAAATGATAACATCAAGGGCATTTATATACAAGCCTCATGGCTGGATGCTTCGTACGCTTCGCTACAGGCGATACGTAAAGCATTGGATGAGTTTAAGGAGAGTGGCAAATTTGTCGTAGCATATAGCGACAATTATACGCAAGGACTTTATTATCTTTCGAGTGTTGCCGACAAAGTGATGCTCAATCCCAAAGGCATGATCGAATGGCGCGGACTCGCTTCAGCACCTATTTTCTATAAAGATCTATTACAGAAACTGGGAATTGAGATGCAGGTATTCAAAGTAGGTACTTACAAGTCGGCAGTGGAACCTTTCACCTCCACCGAGATGTCTCCGGCCAACCGGGAGCAGGTTACAGCTTTCATCGGTTCTATCTGGAATCAAATATTGGATGGTGTTTCCGCTTCACGCAAAATAGGAAAAGATTCATTAAATATGTATGCTGACCGTATGCTGATGTTCTATCCGTCAGACGAAAGCGTAAAATGCGGACTGGCCGACACGCTGATTTATCAAAATGACGTACGCGACTATTTGAAAACACTTGTGAAAATCGATGAAGATGATCGCCTGCCCATCTTAGGGCTCGAAGAGATGGTTAACATTAAAAAGAATGTTCCTAAAGACAAGAGCGGGAATATTCTGGCTGTTTATTATGCTTCCGGTGAGATAACCGATTATGCCGGATCAGCAGCGTCTTATGAAGGTATTATAGGTAGCAAAATGATTCGCGACCTGCGTAAACTGAAAGAAGATGACGATGTAAAAGCTGTTGTATTACGCGTAAACTCTCCGGGAGGAAGTGCTTTTGCGTCCGAACAGATCTGGCATGCCGTAAAAGAGCTGAAGGCTAAGAAACCGGTCATCGTCTCAATGGGCGACTATGCCGCATCCGGTGGATATTATATCTCTTGTGCTGCCGACAGTATCATAGCCGAGCCAACCACTCTGACGGGTTCTATTGGAATCTTCGGCATGATTCCGAACGTTAAAGGATTAACCGAAAAAATCGGATTGACATATGACGTAGTAAAAACCAATCAATTCTCAGACTTCGGCAATCTGATGCGCCCGGTAAACAGCGATGAAAGAGCTTTGCTACAGATGATGATCGGCCAAGGATATGATTTATTTGTAAGTCGTTGTGCCGAAGGACGCCATATGTCTAAAGATAAAATTGAGAAAATAGCTGAAGGACGTGTATGGACCGGAGAGATGGCTAAAAAAATCGGATTGGTAGACGAATTGGGTGGAATAGGTAAGGCACTGGAAATAGCTGCACAAAAAGCCGATTTAAAAGGATACACCATTATATCCTATCCTGCCAAAAAGGATATTCTGTCTACGTTGCTTGATGTCCAACCCGGTAATTATGTAGAATCCCAAGTGCTGAAAAGTCAATTGGGAGACTATTATAAAGATTTCAGCCTGCTGAAAAATATAAAAGAACGCGCCATGATTCAAGCACGCGTTCCGTTTGAACTGAATGTGAAATAGCAAACTGCATGAAAGAAAACTCTATCAAGATACATAAATGGCTATATCCTGCTTCATGGTTATATGGGGCAGGAGTAGCATTACGAAATAAACTCTTTGACTGGGGAAAACTTCAGTCAAAGAGTTTTAATGTTCCTATTATTTGTATCGGGAACATCGCAGTGGGCGGTACGGGTAAAACGCCGCACACAGAGTATCTGATAAAATTGCTTCATGATGAATTCCAAGTGGCTGTATTAAGCCGGGGGTACAAGCGCCATACCAAAGGATTCGTACTATCAACAGCAGAAAGTGACGCCCGCAGTATTGGCGACGAGCCTTATCAAATACAATCGAAATTCTCCGATATCCGGGTAGCAGTTGACGAAGACCGCTGCCATGGCATCGAAAGGTTACTCACACTTAAAGAGCCTCCGGTCGAAGTTATCTTGTTGGACGATGCGTTTCAACATCGATACGTGAAAGCAGGACTAAATATTCTTCTGACAGATTATCACCGTCTGTTCTGCGATGACACCTTGATGCCTGCGGGACGCTTACGGGAGCCTGCACAAGCCAAAAATCGGGCACAGATAGTCATCGTAACCAAATGTCCGCCGGATATCAAACCTATTGACTACAATATTATTACGAAAAGGTTGAATCTGTTCCCCTACCAGCAGTTATATTTCTCGTCTTTCCGATACGGAAACCTGCGGGCAGTCTTTCCCGATTGTGCCACTGTACAAGAGAGAAAATTATCCTCCTTACAGACAGAGGAACAGATACTGCTAATTACCGGTATTGCATCTCCCGATACGATCATCCGTGAATTGGAAATACATACACGGAACATCGACTTACTCGCTTTTAGTGATCATCATAACTTCAGCCAGCGAGACTTGGCGCAAATAAAAGAGAGATTCGGTAAATTAAGAAAAGGGCAACGCCTGATTGTCACAACCGAAAAAGACGCGACACGCCTGATATACCATCAGGAACTGGATGATGGGCTGAAACCATTTATTTATGCCCTACCCATTGAAGTAGAAATATTACAAAATCAACAAGATAATTTTAACCAACACATTATTGGCTATGTTAGAGAAAATACAAGAAACGGCAGCCTTCCTGAAAGGAAAGATGCACACAAGTCCTGAAACAGCAATCATTCTGGGAACCGGACTTGGCAGTCTGGCAAACGAAATTACCGAAAAGTATGAAATAAAGTACGAAGATATCCCCAACTTTCCTGTGTCTACCGTAGAAGGGCACAGCGGTAAGCTTATTTTTGGTAAATTGGGTAATAAAGAGATTATGGCAATGCAGGGACGCTTCCATTACTACGAAGGTTATTCTATGAAAGAAGTGACTTTCCCGGTACGCGTGATGCGTGAACTGGGTATCAAAACATTGTTTGTGTCCAATGCCAGTGGCGGCACCAATCCTGAATTCGAAATCGGTGATCTGATGATTATCACTGATCATATCAACTATTTCCCCGAACATCCGTTACGTGGTAAAAACATCCCGTACGGTCCCCGTTTCCCGGATATGAGCGAGGCATACGATAAGGAACTGATCCGCAAGGCAGATGCCATTGCAGCAGAAAAAGGCATTAAAGTACAGCACGGAATATACATCGGTACACAGGGACCCACATTCGAAACACCTGCAGAATACAAACTGTTCCATATCTTAGGAGCTGATGCGGTAGGAATGTCTACTGTCCCCGAAGTGATTGTAGCCAACCACTGCGGCATCAAAGTTTTCGGCATTTCCGTCGTAACAGATCTTGGGGTAGAAGGAAAGATTGTAGAAGTATCACACGAAGAAGTTCAGAAAGCAGCCGATGCTGCCCAGCCGAAGATGACCACCATCATGCGCGAACTGATAAACCGTGCATAGATACTTCCTTATCATAAAATAAGATATATGAGAACAGAGATAGCAACCTTAGGTGAATTCGGACTGATCAAGCATCTCACCGAAGGAATTAAATTAGAAAATGAATCAAGCAAATATGGAGTAGGCGACGATGCAGCCGTCCTCTCCTATCCTGCCGACAAGCAAGTGTTGGTGACTACCGACCTCTTGATGGAAGGTGTACATTTCGACCTAACCTACACGCCGTTAAAGCATTTGGGATACAAATCTGCTGTGGTTAACTTCTCCGACATCTATGCGATGAATGGAACGCCCAAACAGATTACAGTTTCACTTGCTCTCTCCAAACGCTTCAGTGTGGAAGATATGGATGAATTTTACTCCGGACTCCGTCTGGCATGCCAACAATATAAAGTCGATATTGTAGGTGGTGACACCACCTCTTCTTTGACAGGGTTTGCCATCAGTATCACTTGTATTGGTGAAGCCGACAAAGATAAAGTAGTTTACCGTAATGGCGCCAAAGATACCGACTTGATCTGTGTCAGTGGCGACTTAGGTGCCGCCTATATGGGGCTGCAACTGTTAGAACGCGAAAAAGCAGTCTTTAAAGGCGAACAGGATGCTCAGCCGGATTTCTCCGGAAAAGAGTATTTGTTGGAACGACAGCTCAAACCGGAAGCCCGCAAAGACATTATTGAGAAACTGTCCGCCGCAAATATCGTTCCGACTTCTATGATGGATATCTCTGACGGACTTTCTTCGGAGCTATTGCATATATGTACTCAAAGTAAAGCAGGTTGCCGTGTCTACGAAGAGCATATCCCTATCGATTATCAAACAGCAGTTATGGCAGAAGAGTTCAATATGAACCTCACCACCTGTGCCATGAACGGTGGTGAAGATTATGAACTTCTTTTCACTGTTCCCATTGCCGATCACGAAAAAGTATCGGAAATGGAAGGTGTCCGCCTGATCGGACATATTACAAAGCCCGAATTAGGCTGCGCACTGATCACACGCGATGGTCAGGAATTCGAGTTAAAAGCTCAGGGATGGAATCCCCTACAGGAAAATAAATAAAAAAATCAGAAAGAAAAACTCTGATAATAAGCAGAATAGCTTTTTATCAGTGTTTTTTATTACCCCAAGGTTTGCAGAATTAAAAATTTTCACTACCTTTGCAACCGCAAACAAGAAAGGTGCCATAGCTCAGTTGGTAGAGCAAAGGACTGAAAATCCTTGTGTCCCCGGTTCGATTCCTGGTGGCACCACTTTAAAAGATTAGCAATCGGTTGTTTTGCAAAGCAAATCCCTGTATTTCAAACAAATACAGGGATTTTTTATTTCTTGCTCCCAACTAAATAGTACATTTCAACACATTTCAAAATGCTAAATTCGTGTGTATTATTGGAATCCCTAAAAATTGCACACGAATTTGATTATAAATCACTCGTTTTCATCAATTTACCCTATTCTTTAAGTGCACACGATTTTAATGTTTTACACTAAAAAATGAGTAGATATGAAACAGAACACATTCAGTATTATTTTTCTTATCAGAAAAACAAGATTAACGAAAAGAGGTGAAGCGCCTATCCAAATGCGTATTACAGCCAACGGCCGGTTTATAGAGCTAAATACTCAACGCAAAATAGAACCCGCCAATTGGAATCAAAAGAAAGAACGGGCCACCGGCAAAACTCCGACCCACCAGGAAATCAATCGATATCTGGAATGGCTACGTACCAGGGCTTACGAAATTCAAAAAGAACTATTTGATCAGAATGGCTATGCTGAGCCTGTGCTTATCAAAGAATATCTCCAAGGCAAGCATAATACATGCAAAATGTTTTTTGAAGTATTCGAAGAGCATAATGAACAGATGTCACTCCTGATCGGAAAAGAGTATAACGAAATAACCCTTCGCCGTTACAGGCTCTGCCTGCGTTATTTTAAAGAAATGTTATCCGAGGAAACAAAGGTTGAAGACATCCCCATTAAAAACGTTACAGGTGAATTAGTCCGCAAATTTGAGGCATTTCTGAAAATAGAAAAGAATTGTGCTCAAAACACAGTGATACGTTACATGAAATGCATGAAGAAAATAACAAACCTGGCTTTAGCAAATGGATGGATAATAACAAACCCCTTTGCCAGCGTGAAATTCAAAGAGAAGAAGGTTATCCGGGATTTTCTCACTATCAATGAGCTGAACATGCTTAAAGACAAAGAATTCGAAATTCCGCGTTTGGAAATAGTCCGGGATGTATTTCTGTTTTGTTGTTTCACCGGATTAGCCTTTATCGATGTATACAACCTAAAAAGTGAACATATCATTGAAGATGCGAAAGGACGGAAATGGATTCACAAACAACGCCAGAAAACGGATGTCGAATTCTTTGTTCCACTATTGGAACTGCCATTGGCGTTAATTGAGAAATACAAGGATCACGCTTTATGCAAACAGTCAGGAAAGGTACTTCCTGTGTTTGCCAACCAAAAAATGAATTCCTACATCAAGGAAATAGCTGATTTTTGTGGCATCAAAAAGCATCTGACAATGCACATAGCCAGATACACATTTGCCACAACCGTCACCCTGGCCAATAACATCAAACTCGAAAACGTATCTAAAATGCTGGGGCATACAACGACCCGTATGACGGAGCATTACGCCCATGTACTCAATGAATCCTTGGCTAATGATATGGATAAACTTTCAGGGATAATATCTCAATAAATGAAATTAAAAGACGAGTTCCACCTACTTTCTCGAGTTTTTGGAACTCTTCGACTGTTTATCAAAATATTCCGATAATGGTCAACGGTTAAAAACAGAGCGTTTCACTTGAGACTATTCACGTTGGGCTACCACCGTGGCACTATTCTGGCAGCCCTTTTCAATTCAACAGTAATAGAACTGTGCAATAAATTATTCTTATTTATACTAAACTTCTAATTCGTTTTTTCTTTTAAAATAATAAATAACAAAGTTATCATCTTTTCCGTTAGTCACAATCCAATTATTAAAATCCTCATTTGAATTTAGCATTTTAATGTATTTTTTCATTTTCAATCATTCCATATAATCTCCAAATTAATGAAGACCGTTGAAACAAAATCAATGCATTTACATACTCCATATTATCAACATATTTTCAGAACTTCTCCGAAACCGCTTGTTTACAGTTTTTTGATCCGTCCCGCCCATATTTTCATTTATAATTCCTATCTTTGCTCGAAGAATGGACATTCCTTAACTGAACTATCAGATTTACTAATTAAAAACTACCCGCAAATAAAGCTAACCGCACGATAGAGTGAACTTTGTTAGATTATAGGACGCAAAATGGAACTAAAGTACGTAAAACTATACCTGCTATGTATTCCGGTGGGTATCTTAACCGGAATCGTAACTATACCTTATCATTATTTGTTAGGTAAGGCATCTGACCTGCGACACCTTCTGTTTAATTCCGAGGTAAACTGGTGGATGCATCTTTTGGCTATATTTTTAATGTGGGTTATGGGATTAATCATACATTATGGTGTTAAAAAATGCCGTTCCATTTCCGGTAGCGGTATTCCACAAGTAGAAGGAGCCATTTATGGGAGATTCCAAATAAATCGCCCGTTTAAAGCGCTTGTTTTAAAATTCACAGGAGGTCTGGCAAGTATAGGGATGGGATTATCGCTCGGACGCGAGGGTCCTTCCGTTCAAATGGGCGCATTCGTGGCCCGCATAATAGGAAAATGGACTCATGCATCCGTCTCGGAACAACGTTATCTTTATACGGGTGGGGCAAGCGCAGGGCTCTCGTCAGCCTTTATCGCTCCTTTGGCTTCATCGATATTTATCGTGGAAGAACTGGAGAAATTCGATTCTGTGAAAATAATCATTACCTCACTTCTGGCATCGACTATAGCCGGGACAATGGCCGGTTGGGCATTCCCCGGAAACCTGTATGCACCGATCAACACCTCCTATCCTTCCGAACTTAGCATTGTCGGAATTACCTTGGCATTCATTTTATTTTCCTTGCTATTATCCTTGGTTGGAAAGCTCTTTAACAACTGTCTACTTTATTTCCAGCAGAAATACAGCCAAATACAAATGTCGGTATATTTAAAAGTGCTGTCAGTGGTTATTGTAACTTATATCATAGGTTATTTCTTTTCAGATTTGATTGCAGGTGGTGAAGATTTTCTTCTCAAACAAGCAGACACTACGGCATATACAGGTATACTGTTTCTTTGTGGCATCATCCTGCTTAAGCTATTGTTCACAGCACTCAGCTATTCAACGGGCTTTCCGGGAGGCATCTTCCTGCCATTGCTCGTCATCGGAGGACTGACAGGAAAGGTATTCGCACTTATACTTATCCGGCAAGGTTTTCTTTCAGCAGAACATTGCGGTTTCTTTATGGCTATTGGTATGGCTGCAGCATTCACAGCTGTCGTACGTTCTCCGGTTACAGGCATTATCCTGCTTTTGGAAATGACCCATAAGTTTGAATTGCTTATTCCAATGACAATTGTTGTAGGAATCACTTACTTTATCAGCGATATCGCAGGAGTAAGACCAATATATGACCAGCTTTATTTACGTTTACTGCCCAAAGAAAAAGAAGATTCAAATTCCCGGCACACCCTCTCATTCGAAGTAAATGCTGACTCATACATGCAAGGGAAAAAAATAGAAGACATTATTTTGCCCAAAGATTGTAAAATAGAGAATGTCGTACGAGAAGGAACTCACTTGCCTTTACATAATACTGTCACTCAACCGAAAGACCGGGTAGATATCAGCCTTCCATCATGTGAACTGGAAAAACTATACCGCACATTCAGGAACATGGCGAATGAATAATAGTACCAGCATTTTGAGTTGTTCCGTTTATTGGTGAAAACTGCGGAAAAAGTTCAATTGACTAATTGCCAATAAGTAAAGAGTAGAAAGCAAGATAACAGGTAACGAATTAGTAACGCAACTCCGGTTTAAGTTGGCTTTTTAATGGTTTCACCTGACTTCGCCCCGGTCATTCAATTACGTTTAAAACCCTTATCCACAACCTTCTTTCTCTATTCTTCCCTCAGTCTCAATTTTAATTCCTATCTTTGGACACAAACAACACGCTTCAAAGAAACAGTTATGAATATCAGAACCTTATTAGTTTTAGTATTGCTATCCTGGGGGATAAATGCCAATGCACAGGAAAATTCCACAAATGATGATATCATCATACAGACATTTCCGGATTACAGCCGGAAGTCTAACACAACGGCCAGAAGCGCGGAAGAACAGAAGGTTATGGAATTAGTCGAGCAATACATATCGAACACTCTGCATGAATATAAAACAAAGCCAATGTATTACCTGAAAATAAAAAAATCGGAATGCCATATAATAGTCCGCATAAACGACATACCGGTATACGAGGATTTTTCCGATTACGACTGCAATTATGATGATTATGACGGTACATTATATCCTGTCAATAGCTGTCTGCCACGCAGCGGAAAACAAACATTTAGCGTAGAGATATATCCCACCGGCCAACAAGACCATATCTCAGATGACAGTTCTGTAAGCCTCAAAATATACCATTGTCCCGACATAGATAAACCGGAAGCTGAAACCAACTTGATTGAAGAACTGAAATTACCCGATAATATAGGTACACAAAAGCTGAAATATTATACCGCTTCGGCAACTTTTGAGGCATCGCTGCCTTTTGATTACAGTGATAAACTCACCAAGGCCCGTGACCTGACACAAATACCCGACTTAGAAGAAAAGGTACTAAAGCAATATAATAAGATACGGCAATATTTAGTGGACTGTAACGAATTGGCCTATCAGACACAGTACCTCAGTCATATCATTCCTTACATGGACATGCGTTATAACAGCCGGCAAGAAATAATAGATAAATTTTGTTATACGGAAATGTTTGATAAAACATCAGTCAATAGGAAAGTTGCGCCCATTACAGATTTTGAAATGGTGATTTGCGGGAATGGTAAACTGGTCATGCTACGAAATAAATCGGAAAAGAATAGTGTATTGCAGATAAAGTCCGACATAATCAATGAAGACGGATGGAGCATACCTAACAATATAATCATACCTATTATACTATATATACCCGAAAACAGTGATAAACTGGAAATATACATGTGACAACAGGCCTATAGATGATGGATATTTTTAAATATGATCGTGTTTACATCAATTTCAGAGGATGCTTATGGTAGACACAGAGAGTTTGTTAAAAAAATATTCAAAGTTGATGAGACGTAAACATAATCCCAAATAGTTTATGAACAGATAGAATTAATCAACTGAAGATATACTAATATAGATAGTAAAACGATGAAAAAACTATTTTTAGCGTACATGGGACTAATAATGCTTAGCGGGTGCTGGTCATTTCAAAATAAACAAACGGAGACAGATTCACAAACAGAGAGTAAAGCTGGTAAAGCTAATATTAGCGTTTTAAACTCCGACACAAATAATCATGTGAGTGAAGCGAATAGTGATGAACCTAAATTATTTGTGAATGAAACAGATTGGAAAGGTTTAAAATGCGAGAAATATTCGGAGGATGATGGATACACGACCATTCAGAAGTGCATTTTTCCAGACGCTAATATGACACAAGTGTATGATGTCATTAAGCGAATCAATGAGAATCTGAAAGATACACTACCACAAAAAGACATAGAATACATTTCTGAAGTGGATAAATATATCAAGGTTTGCTATAAGTACAAAACAACAAATGACCTCTTAATAGAAATAGACTACCAAGGAGGGGTTACCTGTTTTGAAATTATGCAGAAGGATAAAAGTATTATCACCAGAATAACTTATGCGGCTGATTAGATAGCTTAACTGTGAGTTATAATTTTAGATGCAAAAAAACAATCAAAATGAGTATTAAAGTATATGATAAAGCAAGGGGTACATTTGCTTGGAGATTATGGCATGAGCCTGATTCGGACAAAAGTGGCTGTACAAAAGAAAAAGATAAAGCAATAGAACTTAGATTAATAAATCAACCGGAGAATTTAAATTTATTATATGAAGATGAACATAATTATATAATAGATGATGCTTCTTTAATGAATGATAATAATTCCTGAAAATAAATAGTATGAAAGTAAATATGCTGTTTGCATCAATTGCATTATGTTTGGCTATTCATTGCTTTGGAGGCAGTAAAATTTCTTCAGATACACAACCTCAGAAATCAGTAATACAGTCAAAAGACACTGTTGTTAATGTGTCTGAACGTTTTGCTATTTTGTATAAAAAATATGATAAAGATTTTAAGTTATGGTATAATCCATATATCATACGTCTTAAAGAGAGAGATACCGTTAAAATAGCAGAATTCTCGTATGAAAATGGAGGTGAATTGGATCTGCGTATCTCTCCGAGTAAAAGATTTGTTGTGCTGGATAATATTATAAAAGGTTATGTAGAAGACGGGGATGAAAAAATATTGCATGAAAATTATCTGTGTGATATAATAGACCTTGAACAAAGTATTGTTGTTGGCAGTATGCAAACACATTGTGGAGGAGAGTGGGATGAAGATGACAGGTGGGTTGATGGAGGTGAAATTATCTTTGATGGCAGTTTGTTGAAGAAGAAATAGATATAGTTGATAACTCTGAGTACAATAATTTTCCGGAAAGCGAAATCCGAGAAATTGTTCATGAGCTAACTGATAAGCTTGTCTTCTACAATATCAAGATTAAGAAAATGATTGACTTATCAAATAATAAGAGGAATTTTGGATGGAGCGATTCTCGTGAACATAAACTTCCCGGAAGGACATCGACTTTAGATGTTAAGCATCTTGATGACCACGCTGGCCATTTGCACTACCAAGGCTACAATAAAGATATAACCATACTAAAAAAGATATAACGATGAAAAAATTACTATTACTCGTCCTTTGCGGGCTTTTTTGTGTCGTCGATGTCATGCCGCAGAAAACCATTGGATTTGAATCGCTTGTCATCGAAAAAAGCGGCGCCGTAAATATCTATTGGGAAAAAAACAAGAAGAACAGTAAGTCCAAAACGCTGGATGGAAACTACCGGATCCTCTTTAAGACTTACCACATGACCGGAAAATTCACGAAAGGTTTTCCCATTGATACCCTGCGTGCCTATACGAACACTCCGGACGGGATGGAAACGGCAGAGGACGGAATACTGCTCCTCGAATACGTGTACGACAAGGCTGGGCACCAGCACGGTATGCAACGGCTTTTCTACAAGGACAACGAACAAATAAAGTCCGAACACCCATATGTCCACGGTATACTCGAAGGAACCGCCCGAGAATGGCACCCGAACGGAAACCTGAAAAGCTGCGTGGAAATGAACAATGGAAAAATCAACGGAATCTCCTTCGGTTGGGACGAAGAAGGAAATCCTCTGTCGGAATGGCACTATACGGACGGGGAGCGTGACGGGGTGTGCCGCATGTGGATATATACCGACGACGGTGAAACATTTGTCAATGAAGAACACTACAAAAACGGTCTGCAGGCAGACAGTACCTGCTATTACCGTATAAACCCTGACGCATCAAAGACGTTGCGCTGCCGCACAACCTACGCCGGAAAGGGCAGTGCGGTGAAGTTCGAATCGTTTGACGGCGACACATATTCCGTCAGGGAGATGGAGGATGGCAAAGACCGGCTATGGACCCAGTACATACTTGGAAGGCTGTCCGCCAGAGAAGAATACAAAGATGGGAAACCCCATGGAGAGTCGATTATATACTATCCAGGAACCGACAAACGATGGAAAATCTCTATGTTCGACCAGGGGGAACTGCTCTGGCAAAAGGAATACTCCATTGACGGAAAGCTGATAGATTCCAAAGGCTTGGAGCAAACACAGGAAAAGACACAGTAAATATGAATATAAACATGAAGAATATAAATATGAATTTGAGGAAACTCCGGCTTTTTTCTGCCGCTGTTTGCCTTGCCCGCTTTGGCACAGCCACAGGTGGCGGAAGAATACCTGCAATCGCGCAAGGAGGAAGTCATTGGACGATGAACAACCTGTTGCATGGCTACGCGGAGGGAATGCCCGGTTGCCTCACCAAAAGACTGAATGAGCAAAGTGCCCGGTTAGATACCATGGCACAGTGTTCCAAGAAGGAAATCGCCCTTGCCAAATACTATACAGGTTGTTATTACTACGGTCATGGTGATGATTCGGCCACGTTCCCGTGGTTTTCCAGAGCCGCACAATTCGGGCAACCGGATGCGCAGTTCAACATCGGGTTGAGCTACGAACATGGATTCTTGGGCCAGATGGAAAATCTGAAACAAGCCATCGATTGGTATTCCAAAGCCACCGCGCAAGGAAGCAGTCAGGCCATGCTCAACCTGGATGCCATCTATGATGAAGGCAAATTTGTAGAACGAAACGTAGAGAAAGCCATCGGATATACCGGGGTCATATTAACTTTTTGTACACAAAGAGTGTGATGTATCATTCCTTGCCTTTAATAATAAAAGCTTCTACAAATAAAAACAAGTTATGAAAATAAAAATACTTATAGGTATAACATTATTAAATTTTGGATTTACCAACTATATAAATGCACAATCGCCCAAAGAAAATATAGTTATAAATACAGATTCGACACCTCACAAAAACACATCCGATTCCATACCGGTCACAGGCTGGTATCTTATAGAGGATAATTTGGGAAACGATTACAAAAGAATAAGTTCCGATTACAGGCATAATACAATCGATTCAATTCCTATCGTAGACGCTACACATATTAAAGAAGTAAAAGTAGGGGAAGACGAAGAATATCTGTTTTTTATGGCCGTAAAGTTTGATGATACCGGAATATCGGCATGGACAAAAGCTACTCAAGAATACAAAAACAGAAAAATAGCCTTTGTAGTAAACGGCACTATAAAAGATACTTATCCGGATATCCGGTATATCTGGGTAAATACAGAGTATGAAATCACCTTCTATTTACCGGGTAATCCTTCCGAAGAGCAATACAGGCATTTTGGAGAAACCTTATGCAAAGATGCCGGTATTGCCATTGAAGTAGGGAAATATGAAAATGAATTACCCCCGATGTTTGTTTCTTTGGAAGATTAACTTTATCGTCCATTTATAATGAATGCTTCAAGTAATATAATTACGCGGATACGCAAATTAGCAAACCAAGATTTTCGTATCAACAGCCCTTATGGAGAATCAATTTTGATATTTATGAAACATAACGGAGTTGCAAGTATTAATAGCACGACGGAAAGTACTAAGAAAATTACACTTTCAGTACATAATGGCGGGGATGTGCCCCTCCGGTACATTGAAAGAGAAAAATAAGTGCATCTCCCTGTCCACCGACAAGAAGATGCACTAACATAAACAAACAATATTCTACCTTCACAGGCAGTTGAATCCATCAGACCACCTTCATAAGCAGAGATGGCAAAGGTTATGGATTCTTAAAATGATTGCTTCACAGCAATCATCGAGTTATAAACACTGTATTCTATTATTTTCTGTTTTAGTTTTGATCATCTTCTTTAAAAAGTCCGTATTTCTTCACCGGTTCAGAGAGTTTCGGGATCAAGGTTCGCCAGGAATTTCATTTGGACGTCCATATCCACCGCACCGGGCAATAGCCGCACCGCTTGTTCTTCATTCCCCAGACATGCCTGAAGAATAGCTTGCATGTATTTGCTTTCGGCTATCCAGGTGGATTTCTCTAATATTCATAAAGCAACCTTGTTGCAAGGCCCATCATCATCTTCTTTTTTTTATTATATAGCAAGTTCTTTCTTTTTTCACTTAATTTCCAAAGCTTTACCCGGTTTGAATTTAACAATCTTCTTTGCAGGAATCTGCATTTTCTGACCGGTTGAAGGATTATACCCCTGACGTTCCGCATGTTTCTGCACCCGGAAAGTTCCGAATCCCACAAGTGTGACGGGGTCTTCCTTATGCAAACTGTCCCTGATGGTGTCCATGATATGGTTTAAGGTCTTCTCCACATCTGCCTGTGACATGCCGCTACGAATAGCAACCTCTTGAATCAATTCTTTCTTGTTCATCTTTTTAGTTTTTAATAATATTCATAGAAAACAGATTCATCTGCTTTGCTTCTTTTAGTTCCAGTCATCTTCTTCCTTAAAGAGCCCGTACTTCTTCACCAGTTCCGAGAGCTCCGGATCGAGGTTCGCACGGAATTTCATTTGCCCGTCCATCTCTGCCGCAGTGAGCAAGAGCCGTACCGCTTTTTCTTCATTCCCCAAACGTGCCTGAAGGATGGCCTGCATGTACTTGTTATCGGCCGTCTGGGGCGATTTCTCAAATATTCGCAAAGCAGCCTTGTCATATCCTAAAGACATGTAAGCAATGGCCGTATTCACATCATCATACGGGCGCAGCATTTCCAATGCCTGTTCGTATTTACGTTCCTCCAGATATTCCACAGCCCGGGCATAGGTCGTATCCGGTTCGTTGGTATAGATTGTATCCTGCTTCATTCCCCTGCGCGAGAGACTGAATCGGAAATCTACCGCACGTATTATTGGATAGAGTTTCTCTAACATATAAGCGTATTCCGATTTATATTGGCTTTTTATCAGCCATTCGCGCCGGTCGGGTTCCTGTTCACGGTCAATAATCCTCAATATAGCGTCTTTATGGCCTTTGAAGTCTGCATCACTCACAATCAGGCTGCGTAACTTGTTCCAATCCTCGGGGATGGTGCGTATCTTTATCAGGTTCGGTAAATCCGGAATCTCGTCTTTCACTTCACGGTGAATCAGGTTACCCGCCTCGTCCATCTCAACGTTGACACCGACAGACAATGAATCGTACAGCGCGGTAAACTCCCTTACCAGAACGTCACGGATGGATTTTGCACGCTTCTGGGCTATTTCTCCGTTGACGCGCCAACTGCCTTCGGGTGATGAAGAAGCGAAGAGTGTCAGACTGTCTATCCTGTACACAGGATCGGTCATCAGTGCCAGAGTAAGATCTTTCACTTTCTTTACTCCTTTGCGGTTCACGGCAATGGTTTCGTTCAGGTTGAAGTCGTTTTGCGGAAAGTAAAAATTCACGCTTGTATTGGCTTCCGCATCCCGGGCAATGATTTTTCGCACATAACGCGGAGTCTTGTCAATGAATTTAGTCATAGAACTCACCAGATAAGTCAGTGTATCCGACTTCGGAAGCGGATATTTGCTTCCGTTGCCGCTTAACACATTACCTACCACATACACCTTCATACGTGCTGAGTTTTCATCTGCGGGCACCTTCTGCGAATAGAGAAATTTCACCTGATCGGCAGCATAAATCACCGTATCGAGTTCCGCATCCGGATTGAACGGGAAACGCACGATATCATGGTATTTCTCGTCTTTCATCGCTTTACGCGCTTCGTTACGGGCTATTTTCTGCGTGTTATAGAACTTTTGCACCAAATTGGTCGAATCGAGCGAGTTGATATGCGCTATCCAGTTTCCGTATTTTTCCTGCAGGGCGGCATGCCGCACGGCGGGCGGATGTATGTTATACAACTCCCGTATCAGGTGGTATTGCGGATAGACTGACCGCAGATGCTCGTAACGGTCGATATAATGCTTTACCGTTGTCACCGAGTCAAACCGGCTAAGTTCGAGTTCCCTGAACGCTTTACGACCGGGCAGGTGCAGCTGTAACGAATCGGACAGGTTGCGGTGATAGGCGTACAATGGCAACTTGCTACGGGTAAACCCTGTTTGTTCATCACCCAAACCATAGTATGCGAATATGCTTTCCTCCGAAAAGTTTGCCAATGACTTCTGCCTTGTCTGTACCGTATCCGGCCTTTCAGTCATCAGCCACAAGGGAGGCACGGTGTCCACACCCCGGACATAATAGAGGCTGTGTTCCGCCTGCCGCAAGGGTTCAAACGATACCCTGTCATAAAAATATTTCTTACGGGTAACCAGTTCTCCTGCCTGATAGTTGGTACGAAGTTCCCATTTGTGGTTGAAGTAACGGAAGCGCTCCCGCAAACCGGACCACTGGGGTTGTAAAGTGTCGTTCACCCGCTCCAGCGCACGGTCATACTGCCATTGTTGGCGCTCTATCATCAGCCGGGAGTTCTTCAGCATATACTCTTTCAACAGGCTGTCCCGTCGGTTTACCTGCCGGTTGAACATCTCAAAACGCAGTAACAGCGGGTCCGGACGGTGTTTTTTAGCATCCTGTATTGCCCATAGCTTTTCCAGCCTTCGTTTATACCATTTCAGACGTTTCAGATAGCGTTCAAAAGAACGGTAATTTACGTAAGTCTGATAAAAGTTGGCGGAATCCGGAATTATTTTCTCTACATAACGGTCGTATCGCCGGTAGTCCCGCTCCTGCAACTCCCGGAAGCGCTGTCCCGTGAAGCGGAGTTCTTTCAGCGAGTCGGGCACGTCGCCCCTCATAAGCACCGGACGGACGTTGACCATCCAGTTATCCTGTTGCAGAACTTTGGGAACTGTCACTACAAACTCTACATTAATCAGTCCGTTCCGCTCTGCTGTATTACGCGTGGAACCGGCTGATACCACCACTTCATCAAGCGCCACCGTGGTCAGGTTCTCTTGATGGACACTGTCCCATTCCACCGACATGCCCACGGGGATGCTGTCACCTTTAGCACTGATAAATGTAAAGTTCAGAACCGGGGGCTGATTGGCGGAATCGCGTTTTGCCACCTCCACCGGCTCGGTCCGGCGGTTGGCAGGCAAAGCCAATGTCACCCTCGACTGCTCCTTGTAGAGCCTGCCAAAGGGGGAACATGCAGTGATAACTATTATCAGAAACAGAATATAGAAAATTTTAGAATTCTTCATGCTTCCTTGCGCCAACTGAAGGGCCGGTCTTAGAACAAATAAACAAGATTAAACGCCACTTTAGGTGTCGGCAGGAAATAAGTGCCCGATTTCACCTTATCACCGCAATGTTCGCAACGATATTTTGTATAGGGAGTGACAAGCAGCCCCAGACCCGCTTCCACTTCCATATTCCAGCGCTTGCTCAGCAGCCAGGAGCGCCCATAGGTCATTCCTGCGCCATAGCCCCACCCCTGGTAGCGGTAATCGAGCACCTTGTCCCATGCCACATTGAAGCGTGCGCCCATGGCATACATGCTGATGAAGTTTCCGGCATAGGGTTGCCAGAACCAGTAACGGGCTCCGGGTTCTATCAGGAAATGTTTTATCTTTTTGGTGTCACTGAAGTTCCACGGATTATAAGAAACACTCATATTCAGAGTCCAATGTTTATCCAGAAGCATACTGCCTTCAACGTTGAATGTGGTGGTAGCCAGTTTCAGCGTATTGGTTTGTACTGAGTAAAACTGGGCATGCAGCCGAGTCGTCAGAGCGCCCGCAAACAGTAGGAAGGAGAATACCAAGCAATATCGTACGAATTGTTTCATGGATGTTTCAATATAGAAAGTTTATGTTAATTTACTGTTAATTTCTCATACCATTCACTGTAACCGGATCGGTAGCAATAGGCTGTGGGTGGCGCTTCAACCTGTATGTAGCTGTCCGAAACCAATGTGCTGTAAAATTCAGAGAGTCTGACCAGAAAGCTGTCGGGAACGTGTACACAGGGGATGCACGCTTCATGCCCCCCGGTGGTTTCATTGCCAGCTTCCAATACCGGATACATAATACTCAAATAATAAGCGGAGTATCCGAAAGCACACCACTTATCTTCTACATAGAACAAGTAAATGTAATACAGGTTTTGGGACTCCTTATCAATTGCCAATTCCGGAATTTCCATATTTATCTTTATTATCAGTTAATAATCACTCACACATCTCACCATACCGTTCGCCATACTTTTAGCCTGGGTATCACAGTAGGGCATACCCGGCGCAAAGTCAAAAAACCAGGCTTGGTCCGTACCCTTTTCGGTGGAAGCCCAGTATCTTTTCGTCTTGCCGGATTCTTCCATTACTCCGCCACTGTATATAAATCCGATGGGTTCACGAAACATCCACATCAGTTGTAACTCGCGTTGGGTGGGAACACGCCATTTGCGACCGGCACCCGGTGTGCCGGAAGCACCAGTACCATACGAACGGCAGCCTGTATTTGCAGGAATGGTGAAATCCGGATTATTATTATCTCCGCCATCGCTCACTCCCTGCACAGTCATCCAATTCTTATCATTGTTCCCCACATCCGTGGGTGCCACGATAAAGCGGAACGGGATTCTGTCATTGACACTCAGGTTGCCACCGTTTCCTCTGGAAACCTGATGCCGGATAGTAGCGCCGTTCTTCGTCATCCCGACTCCCGCTCCCCATTGGGCGGCTCCTGCCAATCCATCCGCATAAATAACGGCATACGTTGTTTCACCGATAGTCTCTTTCTGAATATACTGCCCGAAAACTCCCGAAGGAAAGCCGAAGCAGAATAAAACGATCCATAAAATGGGATAGATTTTGAAACTCATCATCTTTATTTCTTATTAGGTTGCATTTCGTTTACTTAGTGCCGTCACCCGCATGACTGGCTTTATCAGGATCTTGGGAAGCTCTGACGGCATGTGTGTTGCCGACAGCATCGGAATACACTTTCCCTTCATTCGTAACCACAAAGGCTTTATCGGCACTCGGATCGGCGGTAGACGACCAATAGCTGCCCGCCATCTGTTTTTGCGTACTCGAAGAAGAAATCCAGGTCCCGACCAATTCGCTGACAGAAGGGAGATACCACCACCCCTTATCGGCTCCAGGTTGATCTCCCACATTATACCCGTTCGTTCCCCGATAACAGGTGTAAGCAGCCTCATAATTTCCCCAAGTACTTGGTTCTCTTTGCAACGCTAAGGTATTCGCACATCCATTCGTCAATGAAGTGGCTCCGCAATTTGAGAATGATGAACCTTCATACCATTTCAGCGTTTTCCTTTCCGGTAGGCTACCCGGATAGTATCCATCCGAAAAATAGCTCTCTATCTGATTCGGGTATTGCCATTTAACGGCATTCGGGTCATTTATGTGTTCTGAGACAGGAAGTAAGGCTTTGCCATCTGCACCGTATGCCGTAAGCTCTCCCGAGAAATAGCCCGGTATCAACCGGATGACATTGGTATCATCCCTACTGTTTCCTTTCAGGACAATGTTATAGGTCAGGTCGTAATTGGCGTACACACTATAATCGGTAGTGAAGTTCTTTCCCAGAAAGAGCTGATAGATAGAAAAATCTGTTACAATATTCAAATCCGCGCCACCAGCGACCTCCTTATTCTCCAACCCGATAATCTGAAGGTAAGTGCCGCCTGTCGGCGCGTTATCGCGACGGGTATTCACTGTAGAGGTCAATACCGTCTGCTGGAGATTGATCGGAATATACAAAGGACCCGTTTGAATCACAGGATTTGCGGCAGTTGTTGTAGCAAGTGATTTATGCCAAAAAAGGTCGTTTTGTTCTTTCAAATCCTCTGAGGGGAAAATAGCTTTTCTTCCAAGTACATTATAGTAGTTTTGTGTGGGAATATTCATCAAGGTCACATTCCACGTATGTGGTACCTCTATAAAATGCTGATAAGTTGTTGTTATATTGAATGTCACTCTTGCCACGGTACGCTTCAAAGAGATGTATAGCTGTTTGCCCTCAAAGATTTCGGCATCAGCCTGACCGCACATAACGATACCTGTCCTCTCCACATTCATTCCGTTTTCCTGTAATGGATTTCCGTTTGCGTCTGTCAGTATGAGCTTGTTTTTAGGAAAAATGTCATCATTGCCCGTCAATGTCATGCAGAGGTCATGTAAATCAGCATAGGTAGATTGTTCCGGGATTATATTCTTAAACGTACTCATATTGACGTTGGCTAAAACCACAATCCTGTTTTTTTGTCCATGCGGTGTAGGGGCAATCACCACCTCATCTGTCTTGATGGTACCATCCGGAGATGCAAAATATTTCTTTTCTACCAATGTTCCATCCGGTTTTGTTCCGTTAAACTGGAAACCCATGTACGAATAAACGGCGTTATCTTCTGTAATATCTGTAGTAGGTGTACCACCTGCCCTTGTGGCAACAGGTGTCGCCACAAGTTCTACGTCCATATCCGGCGAGGACATCCTGAGGACGGGCGGCATTTCTTCCGCACGTGTTTCCGCGTCAGACGAAGTATTATAATCGTCTATGCCCAGGGTGAGTTTCACGGCAACCGGCTCCACGGTTGAAGATGTCCCGGAATCGGGCAGCAAACGGTCCTCCGTACATCCTCCCAAGGCTAAGCAGACGATACATATCGAAGCCATTATTTTTTTTATCATGATAATATCGTTCATTTGTATATTGTTATCATATTCATTACTTAAAATCACGGACACAGCGCACGAAAGCCGTTTTCTTCTTGTCTTGGGGAGATAACACCAGACTCTTATCTGCAATAAAAGGGTTAAAATAACCAGAACACATAGCACTCCATGCTGCGTTTTCATTGACTTCAGTTCCTGCCCAGTACATTTTTTTATCATTTTCTATACTTGAAAAATTCAAACCGTTATATGTATTCCCATTACCTGCTACTATTATTAATAATGCCCGTAACTCGGAGGCTCTCGGAAGTCTCCAATCATGAAAACCGCCCCCGGTATATTGTCTGCAAAGTTCTTTAGCAACCAACTCTCCGTTTTCACCTTCCCACGGAACAGATAAAATGGAGATATCGTTCTTGGTTATCTGAATTACCGGATAAGCTTTCTCACTATTGCATACGTTTATGTCATCAATAATATCCAGACCTCCTTTAGGCCGGTCTGAGAGATTTGGTGTATTAACAGGTACATAGGCTCCGTTAGCACCATAGGCTACAGTGGTAAGGTAGTCCTCGAACGGATGTTCATCGGAGAGTAAATAGTCAGACGGTACAGGATATTTATCTCCACCCGCAATTGTTGGCCAATACGGTGGTGATTTTGTATTTACCTTCCCATAGTCAGAGGTAGGGGGATCCGCTATCTCACCTCCAAAATCACCATTAATTACCTCAGATGTCCAGTTCTGAACATTCATGCTCAAAGCAGAGTTATTGTAGACCAGGTTGTATGTGTTCTTATATCCCTGTCTGAAACCAAATAACTTACCATCCTCACTCTTGTTAAGGTAGCTCTTATCCAGCGTAAATGTTTCATTAATACCATTGACCTTCAATACGAGGACTATATCGCCGTCACCGACTTTGGCATCCATGAACGAGGGAACCAGAAACTCGTAGGTAACGTCCGTAGTGGACAATTCCACTGCCGGGGTTAATGTTACTCCTATCGGACCGGCGGTAGCTCCATCCTTTGCCAACCCTGTTGCCGGGTCAATAGCTCCCTGGTTTTTAATCCAACCGCCCCCAAGGTTATCCAAAGTAACACTACTTAAATTGAACACTTCATTATTGTTCATGTATTTCCTGATATTAAGAACGATCCACGTATAGGCATGCCGGAAGTTTAAAGGAATAGTTGCCACCGCTTCTCCGGATGGATGATCGAACGGATAGGTGGTACTGGTATTGTAGAGTAGATCCGTCTGTTTAAGGTCGGTCTTTGAGGAGAAGTCGAAAGGGATTCCATTCGTATAGGCACTTTGGGTGTTGGCTGGAATACACGGATAGTAGGCAATCACTTTTAGTGCCTTACCTTCCGGTCCTGTAGGAGTGACGCCTGAGCCGTCAGAGTTATTAATGAAAGTCCAATTCCACGGTGCGGAAGAACCGGAGCGTTCCATTTTGGCAGTCATATCTGATGATCCTCCGAAAATCTCATTCCCGTTCTCACTTTTAGTGATGGACATACCAAAAGAATAGGAATTTCCGGTAAAATCGGTCGTGGATGTAATACTCCTTGATTGGACAACTTCTGTCTTTTCTATGGACGCATTGAAGTTCAAAGGGACTTCCATTTCCGGTGTATCCCTTTCCATCCCGTCGTAGACATTGTTGTCGCAGCCTCCTGCCAATAGTAAAGAGCAGGCTGCCAGGATGATTGTCCGAGGCAGGATATATTTCTTATTTGTATCCATATTCATCTGTATATCGTTTCAATTACTTGTTATTTGTTTGCCTTACACAACGGATTTTCAATTTCTCTGTTTTCTGATGCCACGACGCATATCCGGGGTTTCCGGTAAAATCGACAGCCCATGCCCATTCGGAATTCAGCTTTTGCTGGTTATCAGCATTTGCTACCAGATATTCACTCCCGCACCAATAAGTCCCGGATAGCGGTGTGAACCCTCGTAATTCTTCTAAATTTGCATGATTCGCATAGATAAGCGCCAGCTCCGAGAGTCGCGGAAGTCTCCAGTCCTCGAATCCGTTTTCTTCCAGATTGCGGCATAAGTCAAACGCCGTTAATGTCGTCGTCATTCCGTTCACTGTTCTCCATGGATGGACCTCATTACCAGATTCATCCACAATATCGTTACCGGAAACCATTAGCTCGGGAAAAGCACCTTCATAGTTAAAAGCATCTTCTACTGTAGCATATAACCTTCCGTTTTGTCCTCCATCAATATCCGTAATGTAAATGTTTTGTCCTTCCTTATAAAAATTATCGTAATCGAATGGAAGATTTTTATTAGTACCCCAATAATTTTTTTTCTTGGGAATTTGTAGTGAGGAACCCATAGCGTAAGTCCAGTCCACATTCTCTCCATTAAATCCCTGATAAGTCAGGTAATATCCCAGGATGGAAGGTACAGAAGCTGTTTGACCCGCAGCCCATTCTTCCAAAGTGGCATCGAAGCTTAAATTCTTCGGCTTACTTTTGTACGCAAGTTCGGCAGTGGCATAGCCTGCAGCTTTTACACTCTTGATGGTAAACTGGTATATGTGGTTGCGCAGGATGTCCATCTTCCGATCTTTGGTATCACTGGCGTTGTCGTTGGTAAAATCCACACGATAGAATGTTTCCTCGCCCCCGTTATATTTACCTCCTACAATAATTGCCAAGCGGTTGGTATGCTTGTTGTCATATACGTCACCCCAATTCAAATTGGCTTCGGGAAGGTATATTTTCCCTAAACAGTAAATATTGTTTGTTATGTATGCGTTACCAGTGTAAGTCTTGGTGGTGGTTCCTCCTCCGGTGACATCCGAAGGCTTGTCTATCACTATATCTGTATCTGATACACCGTCAGTCTTCCAATGGTAATTAGCCGCTAGCGGCATGTATGCGTATCTCTGACCTGCTTTCCATACCTGTATTTGGGTGAGGGTGAAAGGTGTATTTTGGTTTTTAATCCATGAGGTAATAATACCACTCGCATCTTTTTTAGACGTGCCGACACCGATATCCACACGTGCCACGGCACGAACCAACTTTGTATTGCCGGAATAAACAGAACCTTGACTTACCTGTACGGATTTGCCTCCCTCAATCACCCCGAACATGGGAAACGGAGTAGTACTGAAATCGAGAGGATCGGCCGTTGCTTCACTCGCGCAGGCTTGTTGCACCTCTTCGTAGCTCTTGCCATACAGACCGTAAAGAAAGCCGGAGCCGGAAATATTGGCGAGGATAACAAGTTTATAGTTATCAGAGGAGCTTACACTCTGCAACAGGGTGGCACTATAGGTTCCATCGCCAGTCTTTGTTCCTTCCGCCACGTAACGCAGGGTTCCGTAAGTATCACCGTCGGCATTGAACTGAAGAATGTAAACAGACTGAATCTCCCCGGTCTCATTGCCTGCCGAAGGCGTACCCGCATCGGAAGTGGATACGGACAGCCTGACAAGAACGGGATCGTCCTGCTGCACGCTGTAGCTGTCATCGTTCCGGCAAGCTCCCGTCAGCATGATTATCCATAAGAGTATAACCAATCTGTCCGGTCTTGCTATATAGTCAGTTTTTATCTTCATATTTATATTCTTAATCTTTTTCTTTATATCTCTCCAGGGATAAAAGAATCAATTGTATTCTTTCCAGACAACGGTCTCCCCCCAACCTGTAATTTCAACCCCCACATCCACCGAAGCTTTGAAATTCAACAAAAGGTTAGTGGTTTTGCCTACTATGGGGACAATCGGTTTGCCGCTGCCATCCGCCGTTATGCTTTTAAGCAAAGACCGGTTGTGGTAGATGTCTATTGTCAGCCCATTGCCTTCTGCCGTAGGGAAAAGCCGGAACATGGAAACCTCAAAGTCTTTGTTCGCGGCAAGGGTCATTGCCGGGGAATAGGAAGCGGGAGGGCCTCCGTAATTGCCGTTAAAATCCATGCGGCTGCTTGTTTCGCGGACAACGAGCGAGTAATTACCGTCGTTCGTGCCGGTGAGATCTTGCAAGCCTTGCAGGGTTATATTCATGGACGCCGTCATGCGGGAGACTTCTATGGTATGTTCTCCGCCACCGTTGGACGTTGTATTGTTTTCTATTTCAAGCTCTCCGTAGAACAAGTCGGAGGGAGAGGTAAATATGCCCTGTTCCGCCCTTGTAGATACGGAGGGTTTCAGTGATATGAAACCGTCGGAGCATGGATCGCCCTTTTTCAGGGGGCTGACGAGCATCGTACCGTCCTGCGTGTTGCCCATGGCTACGCAATGAAAGGTGGGGATGCCCGGATAATTAAGGATAACAGGTTCCATACCGTTCACGGGGAGTATGTCGAGCAGCAAGTCTTTGTCATTGAATACATAGAGGTTCATATCTTGTATGGTTTCTGCGGGTATATCTGCGGGCAGATTCACCTTCAGCGGGATACCCTTGAAACAATCATCGGTATTCTCGGCTATGCATCCCGACAACAGCAGCAGTGTGAACAGATAATATACGATCTCCGGGATGAACCGGAATTTATAGGCACCTGTCATAATGGAGATTCTTTCTTATTTTAGTTCTTGGTAGTTTGAAATAGCCGCCGCGGACACTGCCGCGGCAGCTATTTATTAATCAGCAAGCATGCCCTTTAAAAGGGAACTGTCGATCGCAATCGCAAGCCGGGAATTAGAGCCAGCTTTTTTCGATATTTATAGGATTTGCCCACTTTGCTGCAGTAACGGTAACATTTACGGAACTGTTAACGGTCGGTTTAGTCGGGTCGGTAGTACCACCACCACCGCTACCGCCTTGGTTTTCAGGTTTAAAGTTACCCTTCAAATTCAGGACTACGCTATATGTTTGACCCGCTTTAAGTTCATCCTTGTCTCCACCTCCGAAGTAAGTGGCAAAATACTTGGTGTCGTTAACTGCATCAGCCTTAGGTTTTGTTGTTGCCATTGTCTTTCTCCATTTCACTTCAACTACGAGTACTGTCGGATGATTGGCGATATCCGAAACGCCGTCGTTTGTGAAGGTATACCAATGTCCGATATCCGAAATTGAATTCTTTGCGGCAGCGGTTCCTTCGACAAATTTGTCAGCAGCGGCCTCTATGTTGTACTCATCGTATTGTTTGAAGTCGGTGGGTGCCGGGGCTGCCCATGGAGCGGTCCAAGCTACACCGCCGGTATACTTTTTCTGGTTTTGTGCGATATAGTCAGCACCGGCATCGGTAGTAGGAAGGAACTGTGTCATTCTCTGTACGCTCATCAGGTAAACGCGGGTGATGGTAAAGTTCGCATCATCAGTCGTGGCGAAATCATTATTCTGGACATATTTGTTGTCCTTAACCGATCCACCATTAAATGTAATTTTCGTGAGCTGTATTCTGGCTGCTAAGAAGTGTAACTGTATTGTTACAGAAGCTTGCATTGTCTCGTCTTTTTTCACAAACGGATCCAAATTGCCTATCCCCGACATATAGAGATTAGCATCCTTTTGGGTTATCCCGCCGGCTGGAGTATCAGGAGTCTTCAGTATATCCGTTAGCACAGCCTTCAGGGCAGTCTTAGTTGAAACAGTGGCAAACAGTTGGCCTGCACCCGTCAGGTCTCCTGTATTGGCTATCACAGCCACTTCTGTAGCGTCCGTCGTGGTTGACACACTATTGGCGTTCACAGATGCCGGAGTACCGATATATTTCTTCGTAATAACGACTCCATCCTTGTTAAAGATAAACACTGTAAGATTATTTACCGTACCATTTTGGGCGTCCAGATCATTAGGTATCCCCGACGCTCTGCTGCTTGCCCGTTCACCGGTTCCGGTTAATTTAATGATGACTTTCGCTTCCGGAGCATTGCTTTCTCCACCGGGAATCTCGTCGTCGTTCTGCGAACAACTTGCCAATGCCGCTATCGCGCACATGGACAATAATAAACTTTTTACTTTCATTCGTTGATGTTTAATTAATTTAAAATATTTTTTTCGTTTGGTTTAAAGCTCTATTCTATAATAGAGACTTATTAGCGATAAAAACAATTCTAAAATCATGATTAACAATTCATTAGAAATTTCCAGTTCCTAAGGAATATTAAATAATTATAGAATCATTTCTTCTCAACAAGAGAATCAGCAGTGTTTCAATACTATATGAATTGATTTCCGGCATCATGTTGAAACATTGCTGAAACAAAACGAGAAAAAGAAACAAAAAGAACAACTTATGAATAAGAAAACATCGCTGAACGAACTGCTCTATATACAGGAGCATCTGTCATGTAGAAATTACCATGAAGAGTTGGTAAATGGATTCAAATATATTGAGTTTAAAAAGGATGAAGTCATACTGGAAAAGGAGATTTTATGGAACTATATCGTATTCTTGCTTGAGGGAGAATGTGTCATTAACTATAATCAGTACAAAGACCGAAAATTCCAAATGGGATCAATCATTTTGTTACCTAAAATGGCCACAATAAAAATAGAGGTAACGGCAGGTACCCGCTTGCTTTCATTGTCGTTCGGAATCCCTTTGAATCTCTGTGATAAGTTTGCGTTGCAATCGTTAACAGGACTTTGCAGCAAACTCAATTATAATTTTGAACCGGTCGATATACGTTATCCGCTACCTCCTTTTCTGGAGCTTGTAACGCATTGCCTGAAGCAGAAGATGGGCTGCGGACATTTCCATAGTTTGTTGCAGCAGGAATTGTTTTTTTTACTGCGAGGCTTTTATACCAAAGAAGAATTAGCTCTTTTGTTTTATCCGATTCTGGCAGCAGAGTTGTCATTCAAAGATTTTATCATCGAGAACTGTGCCAAAGTAAATAATGTGAATGAACTTATTTCACTTTCAAACATGGGAAAATGTAACTTTTACAGTAAGTTTAAGCAGGTATTTGGAACAACGGTCAAACAATGGTTGCTGAAACAACGTAATCAGCGTATTTTAAATAAGGTGATGGAATCGGAAACTACGATTGGAGAGTTAATGGAGGAGTTCAATTTTGATTCCCAGGCTCATTTTACACATTATTGCAAACAACATTTCGATTGTACGCCAAAAGAGCTGATTATGAAGTATCAGGCTATGGATCAGTAGTTTTTGCATAAATTATATCCGCAAATACAAAATGTAAAAAAAACATTCTTTTTGGCAATAAATGTAAATTGCAGATGGCCTATCTTTGCAGTGTGAAGCATATATATCCTATGATTTTGCTAATTGCATCTCTATTATAGAATAGAGTGTTATAAAACACACCTTTTTAAAATAAGATGACTCTGCATTATAATAAACTGTTGATCAAACCATTGATTCTCTCCAGATTAGTCCGATCGAGTTCTTTAAGATATACCAAGGTCATTTCTTCTTTCGTGTGGCCTAAACCGGTGCTGATTGTAGCAACGGGTGCGCCATATTCCCTCGCCAATGTTGCCCAAGTATGACGAGCCGTATATGTTGTCAGTGACGGAGCAATCCCCAATTTTTCGGATATGGTTTTCAGGTGCCTGTTTGTCCGCCCCAAAGCTACGCGGTATTGTTCATATTCGTTTTTATCCGTTTGAGGGTTAATCACAGGTTTGATTATAGGGAATACATAGTTATCCACATTCTCTTTATTAATCCCGTATTCATCCAGAATAGCCTGAATCTGGGGAGTAATTGTTATCTGAATAGTCTGTTTTGACTTATGCCTCCTATAGTTTATTGAATTTCCACAAATATTTTTCCATCTTAAAAAAATAATGTCTACAAAAGCCATTCCTTGGGCATAGAAGCCGAATAAAAAGAGAGCCCGGGATTGCATCAGTTCCGGATTCGATTCAAGTTCGAATTGCGTTAACCGCAACATCTGCTCCTTATCCAAAGCCCGTTTTACGGTTTTGCACGGTTTGGTGCAAACGTCTTTGAACGGATAAGTACATTTGGGCACGAAGCCGTCTTTTACAGCCAGGTTATATAAAGTCCGGAAGTTACGCATATAATATGCCTCCGTATTCTCACTGACTCCATTGCAAGACAAGAAATCCTTGTAGCAGGTTACGAACCGTTGGTTGATCTGGGACATTTTCACCTGCTTTGAGCCGATAAATTTTGCCAGAGAGGAACGTGTGCTGCGATAGGCTGCCGCAATACCATCTTTTTTCATTGACTTTTTCCAGGCTATCTGTGAGTCAATAAAATCTAATAAGATGTATTTCCTCGCAGATTTGTGAGCAACAGCGGAAGCTATGTCATTCACGGTATATTCATCTCCAGCCGCTTCAAGCCGCTTTATCTGCAGATAGAACGATCTGGTCATCTTATGTAGTTCCCGGCTGATCTTGCAATCGGCGTAATTGTTGGAACTGACCTTTTCTAAAACTGGTATAAATTCATTTTCCTTCATACGGTATTTAGTATATACAATCTCTTTTTTCCTCTGGTGAAGAAGTTGGAATACCACAGGGTAACTTCTGTCTTTCAATGCTCTCGATTTGTTTAGCTTTAATTTTACTGTTGCCATAAATTTTAATTTGAGTATAACATAATTAATTTTTCGGCAACAAAGAAAGGTGATTTCGACAAATACGCACAGTACAAGCATCGTCCTTTTTTTATGCTTTAACACCGAGAAAAAAAATATGTCACAAATGTTCTGAACAAGCGCTTTCGGAAACTCTGTTAGGACAAGCGCTGTTCAAAAGGTAATGGCCTGAAATTGGATCCTATCACACCGGTTTTTGCTCATGGATCGAGCAAAACCATCATTGCAGAGTTGCTAATTTGCAACAATCTTCCCAATCGTTTAAGATCACTTCTTAAATTGTTGCAAATATAACCCTATAGATCCACATATAAACTACCAATCAGCGCAGAAATACTGCGAATCAACAACGGGTAATCTATTTAGATATAAGATTGTCTTTATGTCCGTTTCTTACCTGCATCGGAGTCCCCCCTAAATGCTTCTTGCAATAGAAATTAAAGTGTGAGGAGGTGTTAAACTTAAATTCGTACATGATTTGCTTTAATGGAATATCGGGATCCTTTAGTTTCTGAAGGATTTGCTTGACTTTACGTTCTTGCATCCATTTATAAGGGGGTTCATCAAAGTTTTCTTTAAAAAGCTTCTCAAATTGTCTCATACTGTATCCCAACAAGTGAGCTAATTCTTTTGAGGTTTTCACTTTTGAGTAATTACCTAAAATTATTTCGACAAAAAGCGGACTGTTACCCAATGACATATAAAATATCTGTGCTATTTCTTCCTGAGTATAAAAATGCTTGAACAACAGTTGCATTTCTTTGCATTTGAGAAGGTATAGATGGTGACAGTTTATTCCAATATCTACATAGTTTTTAATTTGATAAACCAGACTTTTCATTTCCTCTTTCATAGGAATACCCCGGCATAGGAATTTCACTGTACTTTTCCTCTTGAAAAGTATTTTATTTTTCACATTCGAACATGGAAAAACCGATGCATTGTACCCTGTAAGCATCAGGGTTGTTTTAGTAATTGCTTTCCATTTAAATTTATTATTCTTGGGTAAGAAGAACATTTCATTTTCAGATATAGGACGGTTGATATAGTGATTAAAATCAATGATAATACCTCCCGTAAATAAGAAAACAAAATAATTACTTGTTTTACTGCATAGTTCCAGAGATTCCCCGGCTTTCATTTCGATGTACTGAGGTATAACCTTATAATCCGGAGAATAATAAGGGCATATTAGTTGGTTGGGGCTTAAGTTTTGCATTTATTATATATATATGGGTATATCGCAAGTACATTTACAGTCAGCATACATCTTTTTTCAATAAGGTGCACTCGATATGCTTTTAAAGACAAGCAGCCAATTATCAGAGCTACTGTTTTGTTTGTTTTTCAAGTACTACACATAGCTCCATTATGAAAGGGTCCATCTGATTTATGAACGCAAATATAGATAATAATATTTAATATAAAGAGCTTATAATGACGTTTTTTTCAGAAGCAGTTTCCTTTGACACACACATGATACATTCATTATTAGAATCATAAATTCTCTCTACATTATCTAAATCATGTATTGTTTAGTTTAGAGGTTCTTCTTCAAATTTGGTGGTAAATTCTTTATTTCTTTATTTTCAAGTTGATAATTGTCCTTTTTGCTTGCTTTAAT
>OBVH01000309.1_pt1 | contig 29754 bp, 18 predicted proteins | sample 1495001 | NCBI WGS metagenome assembly OBVH01 (sample SAMEA2579959, study PRJEB22360) | human gut metagenome
CGCCATTGAGCGACATCGGGAAAGGAGCCGCCAGCGCGGCGGACGTCCCGGCGGTGGTGGTCTGCTGTGTCAGGACCCCGCTCAATGGGGTAGCCGCTGAACGGTCGCCCTCCGTAGCAGCCACCGCGGTGACGCCCGCCAGCGCGGATGTGTTCGCCAACATCAGGAAGCGTCGCTCGTAGGCATCCTCGGGCACCCCGATACCAAACCTATAGCCACCCGCCTGGGGGCTGAGCGTAAAGTCATTGGCGGCTCCGCCCTGCTCATAACTGTAAATCCGCTCCAAAGTGAGCGACGAAGCATCGGACTCGCTGCCCGAAGTATTGACAAAACTGTATATCCGCAACGTCTGTATCTCGTTCTCTCCGGCGATCGTCTCTCCCGCATCCGCCTCCGTACGGCTGACAGGCACGCCTTCGCCGGAGCTAATTCCGTCGAGGCTGAACATCACCGCCTGCTCTCCGGGACGCAGGCGGACATCCCCGTTGATTTCCGATCCGGGTATGCCATCGGCAGTGCACCCGGACAGCAGCAGGCAGATACCTGCCAAAAGAGCCATCGTAGTTTGTTTCATAATATGTATGTTTTTGATGTTCACCACAGAGGACACAGAGAACACAGAGTTTTAATCTCTTGTTTATTAGGATATTTAAGAGAAATATATTCTCTGTGTCCTCTGTGGTGAACCTGATTCATTTCTATTATCATTAAGAAAAGCCGCTCCAAGTACCGACGGCCCCGCTGTTCTTCCCCTGGCTGACGGTGAGCGTTTCGGTTTTCAGTCCGCCGCTCCCGTCGTGGTAGCTGATGTTGATCCGTCCGGTGCGGGCTGAGGACGCGCTGTTGGCATCTATATACAGTCCCATCATGTAGTGACCGGCATCGGCATCATTAGCATCGCCACCAGACGTTCCGCCCATCCTTCGCGAACAAGGTACCAACTTCATCCACGCGGCCCCCTGCACAATCTCCACCAGGATGGGGTACCGGTCTTTGCTGCGGATACTTACGCAATACCCATCAGGATTAGCCACCCCTCCATTATCGGCAATGCTCAGCGTATTTCCGGAGCAGGAGATACCGGTGACCGTTCCGCTATTCGCCGTCTGGGAACAATCCACTTCATAACCGGCAGAGGTAAGTTTCGTCACATCTCCCCCTCCCGCCTCCTGCTCCAGGGTATAGACGGTAGTCTCCAACCGGTTGGTAGCACTGTTCCAGCACCGGAGTGTCAGGCTCCCGGTGCGGGGCACGGAGCTGTGGAAATTGTCGGACATCAGGAGGAAGTTCTGACTCTGACCCCCACCCATCATTATCTTCCTCTGCCACTCCAGCCATCCGGCCTGTTCTGTCCAGCCGGACGCGAATCCCGCATCTTCCAGCACGAAAGGCATGCTTCCCGAATAGGGAAAGACGGGAAGAGTGATTTTATGATTCACCTCGTCCACCCGCCACGTGTCGTCGGGCGGAGTGATGGTGACAGGCGGAAAGTATTGCGCAGCCCCCGCAGCATCGCCCAAAACAGTATTCAGCAGGGATGGCAGCAGATAGTCCACCTTCAGGGTATATTCGTCCACCTGCTGGGTTTTCGCCCCGGTAGCGGCGTCCGTACGGTGAGTCACGAGGCTGATCTTATAGGTTTCGGGAGCCCGGAAACTTTCCATCAACTGCTTTCCCGAAGCGGCATCCGACTTGGCCAGCCTCAACGGCACGACGTAGGTGCCTGTAGCGGTACTTGCCGTTCCCATCGAAAACAGGGGGGCATCCGCCGGCATGATCACGCCGATAGGGTTCGCGTCTCCGGCAGCTCCGGTAAAGGTGATCAGGGGCAAAAGGTCTGTCGCTGCCCTTCCGCGGCTGCCCGAAAGCCGGGAAAAATGGATCACCCGGTTGTCGGCATCTATTTCCGCTATGCTGCCGGCCTCGGGCATATCGGCATTCAGCGCCACCGTCACCCCGGCGTTCAGTTTCCCGAAAACATCGCCCTCGATGCCGCTCCCATCATCAAGCCAGGGCACGGCACGGAGAGACGCCACCGCGTTTCCGGCGGAATTCTTAATGGTTATCAGGTAGCGGGTGTTGGGCTTGAACCAACTTCGGCCGTCGGTAATGACCAGCGTCGTCTCCACCCCGTAGAGCACGCCCGCCAGTTCGATCCTGAGCGTGCCGCCGTCATTGCCTGTTCCGCCCCAATATTGAAGCTGGGGCAGATAGAACACCGCCGGGAGAAATTCGGCGTTCTCCACAGGGAGATCAGGATAGTATCCGCGGGTGGAAATCTGTTCTCTCCCTTCCTCGTTGAATTTCCACTCGCCGATATCGCTGACCTTGACCGAGCGGAGCTCGAAACCGGAGGCGGCGGGATTGTCAATGTCAAAGCGCGCCGCCTGCCGGGCGAGATCCACCCGGACGCCTTGCGCCAGCTTTTCGGCGGTAAAACAGTTTTTCTCCTGATAGCTTCCTCCCGTCAGTTCCTGCCGCCAGTATCCGGTTCCCATCATGCAGAGGGGGCAGGCGATGGGGGTCAGGCTAAGCGGGGTCCCACCCCGCCCTCCGGCCGGGAAGAACTGCGGGCAACCCACACTCACGAAACGGGTGGCCGCGCTGCGGTCGGCAAGCGCGCCCGTGCCGCTGTCCTTAATGGAGACCGCCACCACATCGGCAGGCACACCGCCCCCATTCGCCACCAGCTTGAAGTAACGGCAGTATTCGTCCCTGGGCACGCCAAACGTGACCCGGTAGCCATCCCCGTCGGAGGTCAGCAACAGGTCATTGTCCGCCGCTCCCTCCTTATAGTGGTAGACACGCTCCAGGGTCGATGCCTCAAAAGAATCCAGCATTGTCGGCTCCTCTTCGGAGAATACCGTCCCGTCCCGCTGGATATTGACAAAGCAATACACCAGCAATTCTTTCACCTCGTTTTCGCCCGGCAGCACCACCGCATCCGTAGCCGCCCGGCTGACGGGCACTCCGCCACCTCCACCCAGGCCGGAGAGCCGGATACTGGCTTCCATCTCTCCGGGGCGCAACGTTATCTGTCCGCTCCCGGACGCTCCCCCCTGCTCCACCTCTACCGTACAGGCGGCAAGCAGAAAACAGCAGAGGGATGTTAGTAAAGATCGTTTCGTATTCATTTTCATCTGGTTTTGAGTATTATTCACCACAGAGGACACAGAGGATATATTTCTCTTAAACATCCATATAAACAAGAGATTAAAACTCTGTGCCCTCTGTGTCCTCTGTGGTGAGTTGTATTCATTTCTATTTTAGTTTTTCATTTCCATTCCGTCTAATTGGCCCCTATGCTTCCTCCCTCCTGCCATCCGGAGGGGTGGGTCTGCATAATCAGCGTCTGGTCTTTGCCGATCCGTACCGTGAGATCGAACTCCTGACAAATGTTCCGGCTCAGCCCGATGCCCATTACATCGAAATAGCGGCTGAGGTCTATCTCTTTCATCAACCCTTCTCCTTGTTCGGTGAGCTCCAGTACGAGACGGCTCCCGTCGGTGAGGCGGAGGGTGACAAAGGATGCCTTGACCTGAAAACCGGACTCGATGACGGCAGCAGCCCGATAGGCCGACAGAGGTACACCGGTATCCTGCTTCGGGAAGGTATAATCTCCCCAGGTTTCGCCGCCGCAGAAGTGGTAGGCGGTATGCAATCCGCGCAGGCGCATCACCGGCGACCGGGCCGAACGTACCTCCGCAGGGATGTCGTCTTTCCACTCCACTGTCAGGTTAAGCCGGGCGTGGGCATGCATCAGCCCCACGGTCAACTCGTTCACTCCATATTTGGATACCTTGAATGTAGCGGTTCCATAATAAAGCCTGCCTACGTTGGCATACTCCGCCGAAGCCTCTTTGCCACCATAGGACAAGGCATGCAGCCTGCCGTCCTCCATACGGCTACCGTGCGGATTTATCTCCTCCATACGGCAACTTCCGCCGGGCGCATTGCCCCACACCACCAGCCGGTAGGTGCCGGGCGGCAGTGTAAGCATGCCCACCCCCGCCTCGCACGAATCACCCGGAAACTCTCCCACCAGCACACTGTCCTCGGTATAAACAAACTGGCGGAAGTCCTCCACCGGATAATCTCCCGTAGCAAAGCCGCGCCCGTCGGAAGTCACATAATGTATCAGCACATTGTAGGGACATGTCCGCATTTCATACTCCAGGGTACATGAAGCCAAGAAGAGGAGGTATACAAAAGCCGGCCACTTCCAATGCCTCCACACCTCCTTCCGCCGCAGGAAAGCGGAAGGAGAAGCGCTTAAAGTTGCAAATATGTCTGTCGTTGTTTTCAAGGTTGCTCACTTTTTTTTCTTTCCCATTCCACCACAAACTCAGTGCGCCTCAGTCCGGGGAACCAATCCTTCAACATCGTCCGGTAAGGATCACCGTGTCCTATCTCCATCAGCCGCAGCTCACGTCCGTCAAAAAGAGGCACTTCACGGATGATACGCAAGGCATCCGCCGCCCACGACGGATTTCGGCGGATCACCATCTCTTCAAGCCCTTCCCAATCCTCGGCAACCGCTTTCAGATTGAATACCGAATGATTAGGCAAATCATATACCTCGCTCAGATATTCCATCACACCCACAATGCGGCGGTTAGCCAAATTCACGTTATGATCATAACGTCCCTCGGGCGAAGCATAGCCGGTGAGCCGGATGGAGCGCACCGTCACTGTAGTATCCGCCAGCAGAGGACGCAGCAGACTGTCGATGCGCGCCAGCTCCCTCCGGTTAGTGGAGAAAGCAGGCAACACCCGGGTCACATTGACCGGGTATTGGATATACATCACGCCCCGCCCCGACTCTAACCGCAGGTTGCCCGATGCCGTGAGTGTATCGCGTCCGGCGTGCAGGCTGTCCAATGCCCGGCGATAACGTTCGTTCTGTTCTTCTATCCGACTCAGCACCAGGCGGAGACTATCCGCTTCGCGCCGGTCGCGGAGCGATATTTCGTAGGCAGTACGTGCATCGGACGGAGCCGTAGCGGCAGGCGGGCATCCCAGACGATAAACCAGGGAAACCGCCGCACGGGTAGGTCCCCAATAATGTCGCTTAAAACGCGCTTCCATCACAGCGCATCCCCGGCAACGATAACGATCGTACTTCAGAAGGGCATATCCCACACCGAGCGACGCCTCTATCCCCCAACGTCCCGCCAGTCGGTGATAATATCCATAAGTGAGCCCGCCTCCATAGACAGTACCCCGATAATGATGGTTTTTCAGCGCATGTATAAAAGGGATGCCGCCCACATCGAACCGCCCCGCCAAAGCATGTGCCCCCACAAAGTGTCGGCTAAACGGACGATCGAACCAATAACGCGTCTCCACTTCAGCCAGATAATGCCTCAAACTGAAGTCTCCCCGGAAATCAATCAGATTGTAGGCGCCCCAGATCTCCGCACTCATACGAGGCGAAAAGGCATACTCCACTCCGAGGTTAGGCGTGGTGGTAGCCGCATGCAGCAAGTTCACCTTCAACGCCAACCGTTGCTGGGCCCGAAAGGGTAACACCCCGATTGCCAACATAAGAATAGAGATAAGTATCCGGTTCATATTCACTCGTTTTTCAGATTTTTCAGATAGGGATAATGAAAACGTGCCAAGTCTTCGAAAGGATAGTGCACATACACTGCGAGAAACATATCGAAAGGGTCAAAGGGCCAATCGGAACTGCCGGTGCAAAGTTGCCGGCGTAAATCGGTCACCAGTTCACACACTGCAGGGCACATACGCAAAACTCCAAACCGATAGGTTATCTGATCGGCCACCATTTCAAGTGCTTGTAAAAAAGGACGGAAAGGAGCATGACGCAAATGCCGGAAACTGACACAAAGAAAATAACAGCACTCTTGGGCAGAAACCAACCAACGGGTATACGAAGGAATGAATACCATTTGTTTGGATCTGATTTCCGTCTCCATGCCGCTATCCGGAAAAGATACCACTGCCACTCCCCGCTGCAAAAAAAGCAGGAGGAACTGTTCACCTGAGTTCTCTTCCATGCAGTTTTGTGCAGGACAAGTGTATTCACAGAATCGAAAATCGGATTTAACATCTTGATATTCAATCCACTTAGTCTCAAAACTATAATTCATACCGTTTCGTTTGTGTTTCAAAAAACGTACGTCTTTTGAAACACTGTTTTTCGTCTTTTCGCCTGTATCTCTCTGTATCAGCTTTTCAAGTCCATCGGCCATTGAGCAGAAGTTCCAAACAAGCGAAAACACCCACCAACACGGCTTTTGACAGAATAAAATATATTTTTCAAAAAATATTATTTATAAATTATTTGGATAAACAAAAAGAAGACATTACTTTTGTGCCAAAAGACGTACGTTTTTTGAAACACAAATACTTCAATACTACACTTATAATCAATGATATATAATAATGTATATGAAGTTTTCAAAATTGTTAAGCAATGTTATCATTCCTCTTAATCTGTTCGTTTTTCACTAATATACCTTAATTTTGCAGCCTTACTTATTGTAAATAATAATAAAATTATGAAGAAAGAATTTTTTTTAAATGTGAGGCTGAAATCAACGAAGGAAGCCTGAAATTAGTGTTTGAAGACCCGGAAGAGATTCTGGAAGTATGTAACAAGATTTACTCTACGAAAGAGGATCGCATTGTCATACAAAGAGAAAGAAATCAGTTACTTACGTTTGCTCTCCGGAATGCGGTCAGCCTCGATACCTTCGATCCGGACAAGCCGTTCATCCCCCATCTGACACACCAGCTATGCCGTGCCTATGACTTCCGGAGCATCTACCGTCCTCAACAGTCCGTATCGGAGGAATACATTGAAAGAGAGCTATTTAAGCTCTGGAACGAGATGAAAGAGAAAAACAATGAAGAAACACTCCAGAAGGCGTAGAACGCCTCCGGAGGATTATATGGAAATACGCACCCGAAGCCCTACCTTTGCTGCTGCAGAATAGGTTTGAAAGAAAGCACTCTGCACAGAATCAAATCATTTAACTTGCACTATTATGAAATACGAATTATTTTTCCGCTATCGCGTCAGCATGATGTCCGACGACCGGGTGATCGCCCTATGCGAACAGAACGGCATAGAAGGCATAGGCATCTATACCGTCCTGCTGGCCGAGTTACGACAACACGAGGGGTATCGCTGCGCCTTTGCTTCACTGCCTGCACTGGCACGCCGCTGGAATGTATCCCTGGAAAAGCTGCAAAAGATAGTGTGCGACTTCCGCCTGTTCCGCCTCTACGCGGAAGACGAAAGCGGGCGCAGCTTCTCAAGCATCTATCTCGACGAAGAGATGAACACCGAACCGGATACCCCCGTCCGGAACCGCATTTCAACCGGGACGGACCGTCGAGAATCCGCTGCAACCGGGACTGCGGTTGCCGGAGCCACCACCGCGGGTGGGGTGAAAGTCACCGTGAAACGTGCTGCCAACGGGCGTTTCACCGCAACACGGTGTAAGAAAAAGAATATATTAAAAGAAAAAGAAGAAGAAGAGATAATCAGGGCTGCCCCCGAGCCTCCTTCCGTCCCAATAACGGAACCACCCCGACAGCCCTCGCCGCAAAGATGGGAAACATACGTGGAGAGTGCTTTCGGCGAACAGTCGTGGCTGGAGGTGCAGGCCATGCACTCAGGCATGGGCTTCCGCTTCATGGAGCTGCTGCCACACATCCGGACATTCTTCAAGCAACATATCGTGACGTATGGCAAAGAGCAAACCCTCTTCTCCATAGCCGACGCCAAAAGTTACTTCAGCAACTTCATCCGTCGCGGCTCTGCCACCCGGCAGGCGCTGGACACTGTGCTGAACCGCCTGGAAGCAACCGAACGCCGAGCAGACGCTTACCGCTTTGAGCAGCACGACCCGCTGACAGGAGCCCGCTCTTATTGCGGAGAGCACATCCCGGACGAAGCACCGCCCCGCCCGTCGGAGAACGCCGTGTGGAGCTCCGAGTCGGGGAAGTGGACGGAATGACGGCACCACCGGAGACTAATGGCGGCAGGGAGAACGGTCTCTGCCGGCAGGAAACGTAAAGAAAACCAATATCGCTCTTTGACTTATCGGAAACGGACATTCACCACAGAGTAACACGGAGTTTTTTTTTAGACAAAAGAACAAAAGATTCTTTATGTGTTCTTTTGTTCTTATGTCTGAAAACTCACCACAAAGTATCACGGAGTTTTTTTTAGACAAAAGAACAAAAGAACAAATTATTCTTTATGTGTTCTTTTGTTCTTTTGTCTGAAAACAGACAGGGCGCAGCCAATTAATCTCTGTGTGAGACTTTGTGGTAAATTAAACAGGCTCTAATTTGGAATCATCCCTTTTAAAAGCTATATTTGCGGGATATGAATACAAAGAGGAGGTACGATAATGGATTATACAGACAGATATATCCGATTTGACTGGGCGGTGAAACGGCTGTTGCGCAATAAAGCCAACTTCGGCGTGCTGGAGGGTTTCCTCACAGTGCTGCTGAACGAACCGATACGCATCGTAGAGATACTGGAAAGTGAAGGAAACCAACAGCACGAAAACGAGAAATTCAACCGCGTGGACATCAAGGCCCGGAACAGCAAAGACGAAATCATCATCGTAGAGGTGCAGAACACCCGCGAAATCTATTATCTGGAGCGAATCCTCTTCGGAGTGGCAAAGGCCATCACAGAGCATATCGAACTGGGAGAACTCTACTCCGAGGTGAAGAAGGTGTACTCCGTCAGCATACTCTATTTCGACATCGGACGGGGAAACGACTACCTGTATCACGGGCAGAACACTTTCGTGGGGGTACATACAGGAGACTTCCTTGAAGTGACCACTAAAGAGAAGAACGCCATCATACGGAAACTGCCTGCCGAAATCTTCCCCGAATACTTCCTGATCCGGGTGAACGAATTCAACAAAGTAGCCGTCACTCCCCTCGAAGAATGGATTGAATATCTCAAAACCGGTATCATCCGCCCGGACACAAAAGCACCCGGACTGGAAGAGGCACGCCGGAAACTGATTTATTACAACATGGATAAAAAAGAACGATTGGCGTATGACGAGCATATCAATGCTGTCATGATACAAAATGACGTGCTGAGTACAGCCGCACTGGAAGGCAGACAAGAAGGCAGACAAGAAGGGCTGGCGGAAGGCAGACAAGAAGGGCTGGCAGAAGGCAGACAGGAAGGATTTGAGAAAGGACGGATCGAAGAGAAAAGAGAAAACGCCCGAAAGATGAAATCACTGAACCTCCCGCCCGAAACCATTCACCAAATAACGGGTCTGCCCATTGAAGAAATAGAAAAGCTATCTTAAAGATACTCACCACAGAGGACACAGAGGACACAGAGTTTTTTTAGACAGATGAACAAAAGAACAAACGATTCTTTATGTGTTCTTTTGTCTGAAAACTTACTACAGAGCGCAGCCAATTAATCTCTCTGTGCCCTCTGTGTCCTCTGTGGTGAAATCAAAACCATTACCCAGATTTCCGTTTCCGGCAAGTTTAGAGCAAACGCCTAAAAACAAATGGAAATCGACCATGAAATCATTTAATTTTCGTGAACTCGGCATCGAATTTGATGCCTACGGCCGCACAGCAGGCCACATCAAGACCAAATGCCCCCGATGTATCGGGCAGAGAAGCAACAAAAGTGACAAGTCCCTTTCGGTGGACCTGGACTCAGGACTCTACAAATGCCATTACTGCGGATGGAGCGGAGTGGCAGACGACGGAAGCGGAAAGCATGGCGGACGAAAGACAGGAGATCCGCTGGTGGACTTCCCCGCCGAAAGAAACCGGACAAGCCCCCGGCCAACAGCCCCGGACGGCACCGCTGCCCCCCAACATCCCCAAAAACCTGCCAACGAAACCCCTCTCACTCCGGTGCAACTGAAATGGCTGGCGGACGAACGCCACATCAGTGCACACGCGGCGGAACAACTGCACATCACCTCGTCGGTGCAATACATGCCCCAAAGCGGACTTGAAGAACCCTGTCTCTGCTTCAACTATCTGGAAGAGGGACGGCTGGTAAACATCAAGTTCCGTGCCACGCTCCATAAACACTTCAAAATGCTCACCGGAGCAGAACTGATTCCCTACAACATCGACGGCATCAAAGGCACCCCGGAATGTATCATCACCGAAGGAGAGTTGGATGCAGCCGCCTTTGTCACGGCAGGGCGCACTGACGTGATATCGGTGCCCGGAGGTGCCAACCGTAACCTGAAGTGGATGGACCGCTTTGTGGACAGCCATTTCGAAGATAAGCGGGTGATCTACATAGCCGGCGATGCCGACCCGAAAGGGGAAGAACTGAAACAGGAGTTGCTCCGCCGCCTGGGACGCGAACGTTGCAGGGTGGTCAGCTACGGCGAAGGGTGCAAAGACGCCAACGAGCTGTTGGTAAAGGCAGGTCCGGAAGCATTGTCGCAGGCGCTTGCCGACGCCCCGGAGATGCCGTTGGAAGGCGTATATACAGCGGCCGATGTGGACGAAGAGATGCGCATACTTTTTGAAAACGGACTGTCACGGGGAGCGGAAACGGGACTGAAGAACCTGGACGACCTCTGCACCTTCGAGACCGGAAGGCTCTGCGTCATCACGGGACACCCGGGCGACGGAAAATCGGAGTTCACGGACGAATTGGTGCTGCGCCTCTGCCTCAACCACCAATGGCGGACAGCTTATTTCAGCCCCGAAAACCAACCCCTCCCCTATCACCTGGCCAAACTGACCGAAAAACTGACCGGACAGCGTTTCCGCAAGGGACTGATGACCGAAATGCTCTACGAGAAAGCGCAACGCTATCTGGCGGAAAACATTTCGAGCATCCTGCCCAAAGAAGATTTCACCGTAGAATCGATACTGGAACGGGCACGCCAACTGGTGAGGAGGCGGGGCATCCGCATACTGGTACTGGACCCTTTCAACCGGCTGGAACACCGCATCCCGGGCGGACAGACGGAAACGCAATATATCTCGGCATTCCTCGACCTGCTGGCAAACTTCGCCCAAAGGCACCAATGCCTCGTCATCCTCGTGGCGCATCCACGCAAGATGCAGACAGACCCGCTGACGAAACGCCTGCCCGTACCCACGCTGCAGGACATCAACGGATCGGCGGCATTCGTCAATAAATGTGACTTCGGACTGGTGATAGAGCGCGACCGGCAGGCAGGGGTGACACGGGTACACGTGAAAAAAGTGAAATTCCGCCACTTAGGGAATATCGGCGAGTGCAGCTTTGTGTTCAACCCGGTCAACGGGCGGTACTCACCCTGCGAAGAGGACGCCACGGCGGAACGCACCGGCGACCGGATACGGAACACACAGTTCGACTCCAAACACTGGTTCGGAATGGGCGGAAATGCGGAGACCGAAAAAACACTCGATTTCCTGCCGTGAAAGGCCGCCCCGCCATCGTCATCCCGGTTCGCCGATCGCCTCTACGATCAGTTCCACCTGGGCGGGCGTATAGCGCTTGTCTTTAGTACGCAGCCCGGTAGCGGAAAGGGCCTCCGTCAGACCGGGAGACTTGCCGATCCATTTGCGCAATTCGCTTGCGGCACTCTTAGGACTGATTTCGGGCATATAGAGCGAGGCCAGTTCGGACTTGCCATAACTCTTTATCCGGAACTTTTTCTCTGTGGTTTCTGGTTTCTTTTCCATACTGTTTTTTGAGTTGGGTTCACCACAGAGGACGCAGAGGACACAGAGAATATTTTTCTCTTAAATATCTTAATAAACAAGAATTTAAAACTCTGTGTCCTCCGTGTACTCTGTGGTGAACCGGATTCATTTTTGCTTTGTGACACTTATTGATTCAGAGTACTAAGATACTAAAAAAGCAGTGGACGGGCAAGGCTTCTTGTCCGTTTTTATCTTCAAAAAGGCACTTACGGAACCAAAGAGCCGCCAATGCCCGCATCTTGCCCCGGACAGCCTGTGGGATAAAGCATAAGTACTACCTTTACATCGTAATCAGAAAGGCCTTGATGTATTACAGAAAGAAAACATTTTATGAATCCAAAAAACATTTTATTATGGCAGTACCTGTGATGCGCTATCAGCGCTACAAAGATCTGAGCGACAAATCGTCGCCCCAAAAGTATTATCTGAAACAAGAGCCGGGCAGCTCCAAAACAGCTACCATCGCCTCCATCGCCAAAGAGATAGAAATCACCGGAGCCCTGAGCGCGGAAGACGTGACACACGTCATGCAGGCATTCGTCCGGCAACTGAAAAAGTCGCTGGTGGAGGGAAACAAAGTGAAGGTGGACGGGCTCGGTACGTTCTACATCACGCTGACTTCCGCCGGAACGGAAACGGAAAAAGAGTGTACCGTAAAGGGTATCAGGCGTGTGCATATCCGCTTTGCCGTGGACAACAGTCTGCGACTGGCAAACGACAGCACGGCTACCACCCGCGGAGGAGAGAACAATGTGTCGTTCTACATCAAGAGTGAAACGCCCTCCGGCGACGGAGGCGACGGAGATATTGTAGATGATCCGACGGCATAAAAATGAATATTTTAAAACACACGAAGCAATGAAAAAAACAATCTGGCACAAAGTGCTGAAAGTGGTGATAGCCGTGGCTACTGCCATACTCGGAGCATTGGGAGTCAACGCAATGAATCCTTAGACGATCGATTATCGACATGAATACCCTGCGGGACCCTGTGTCCCTCCACGGTAAAAAAAAGACTTTTGATGCACAATGATTGTGCATCAGAAGTTTTTTTTGTATCTTAGGTGCCGATCTAAAAAACACAATCCCAATGACCATGAAAAAATTCCTCAAGGTAGACGAATGGAACATCATAGAAGAAGGTTTTCACGCCGACAACCTTCGCGCTTCGGAAAGTATATTCAGCCTCGGTAACGGACGTTTCGGACAGCGAGGCAATTTTGAAGAGTCCTACAGCAGCGACTCCCTGCAGGGATCATACGTAGCAGGAATCACTTTTCTGGACCGCACCCGTGTGGGATGGTGGAAAAACGGTTACCCGCGATTCTTCTCACGCATACCGAACACTCCGGACTGGAGCGGCATCTACGTGCGCCTGATCGACGAGGAACTGGATCTGGCACACTGGGATGTGGAGAGCTATGAACGCAGGCTGGACATGAAGGCGGGAATCTCGTACCGTGACTTCAGGGTGACTTCGCCCAAAGGCAACACGCTGGAAGTGCACGTAGAGCACATCAACAGCATGGACAACCAGAACCTGTGTCTGATAAAATACAGTGTGACATCGGTGAACTATGAAGGCAAAATCTCGCTGGTACCCTATCTGAACGGCGACGTGAAGCACGAAAGCGCCAATTTCGACGAAAAGATGTGGAACATCCTGCGTGCCGAAACCACCAACGACTACGCTTACCTCTGGGCGCAAACCCGGCGGGAAGACTCACAAATCTGCTGCGCACTGACGTACCGATTCTTCAGGAACAGCAAGCAGATAAGCGTCAGCCCCATCAAGATAGAAAAAGAAAAACTGACAGGATTCAGCGCCGGAGCAGACGTGAAACCCGGCGAGAAGGTGACTCTTATCAAGTACACCGCCATCGTGTCGTCGCTGCAATGTGACCGTCAGGAGTTGGTAGAGCGCGCTGTGAACGAAGCCAAAGCAGCCAGGGAGCAGGGATGGGAATCGCTGACGGCAGCCCATAAGGAGCGGTGGGCAAAAATCTGGGAGGAGACGGACGTGGAGATCAAAGGAGACCCGGAAGCACAGCAGGGCATACGGTTCAACATCTTCCAGCTGAACCAGAGCTATCAGGGAGACGACGAGCGGCTGAACATCGGTCCGAAGGGATTCACGGGAGAAAAATACGGCGGCAACACGCAATGGAACACAGAATTGTGCTGTGTGCCCTACTTCCTGCTGTCCACCCCGAGAGAAGTGTGCCGCAAACTGTTGCTCTACCGCTATAACCAGTTGCCCAAAGCCATCGAAAACGCACGTAAACTGGGATTTACCGACGGGGCGGCACTCTATCCGATGGTGACCATCCACGGAGAAGAATGCCACAACGAGTGGGAAATCACTTTCGAAGAGATACACCGCAACAACATCATAGTATATGCCATCATGCAGTATGCCAGGGTGACAGGCAACAAAGAGTACATTGCCCGCTACGGACTGGAGGTGATGATTGCCATCTGCCGGTTCTGGAGCCAGCGGGTATCCTACTCGCAGGCACGGCAAAAATTTGTACTGTTGGGAGTGACGGGGCCTAACGAGTACGAAAACAACGTAAACAACAACTGGTACACCAACTTCTCCTGCGTGCAATGCCTGCAAAGCACCATAGACAGCATCGAGATGGTGGCCCACGAATTTCCGGAAGAGTATGCACGGGTGCGCCGTGTCACCCGCTTCAATTATGCCGAAGAGACTTCGCGCTGGCAGAAGATCATCGACGGAATGTATCTCCCCCGGGACGAACAACAGGGCATCTTCATACAGGATGACGGCTATCCGGACAAGGAGCTGACCACGGTGGACGATATCCCGGCAAACGAACGGCCGATCAACCAATGGTGGTCATGGGACCGTATCCTGCGTTCGTGCTACATCAAGCAGAGCGACGTGCTGTTAGGACTGTTCCTGTATTACGAAAACTTTGACCGTGAAACGATTCTCCGGAACTTCCGGTTCTACGAACCCCGTACCGTACACGAATCATCCCTGTCACCTTTTGTCCACGCCATTCTGGCTGCCTGGATAGGCGACACGGAAGAAGCCTACCGCCTCTTCCTGCATGCCACGCGCCTGGATCTGGACGACTATAATAATGAGGTACACCAAGGGTTGCACATCACAAGCATGGCGGGAAGTTGGCAGGTCATCGTACGCGGATTTGCGGGAATGAAAATACTGGACGGACAGCTCGACTTCAACCCCATCATCCCCCAAGCGTGGGACAGCTATACATTCAAAGTAAATTTCCGTGGATGCACCCTGCAGATGAAAGTCGAAAAACAGGCGATAAAAATCTCTCTTTTAGAAGGATGTGAGTTGAACATCCGTATCTCCGAAGTTGTTTATAACCTGAAAAAGGGTAAAGATTTGACTGTACCGAGGCAGAAATAAACGATCGACGTCGCCAAGCCTCGCCACACCCGCCTCAGGTTGTTAATAATATTAAATTATCAAACCGGAAAACTGTTTATAGTTTTTCAGTTTCATATCTTTGCCCCCTCAAAATGAGACTAAACAGACTCTTAATCAATGGGAAATATGAGAAAAAACTATGGATGTATCCTCGCAGCACTTATTCTATTAACGGCTTGCGGACAAAAGAAAGAAGACAATGCGGCAACAGTACGCCCCGTAAAGACGGCCAGGGTAGAGTCCCGGTCGGAAATCAGAAAGGACTTTTCGGGCATTGTAGAAGCTGTAGATTATGTGAAACTGGCCTTCCGCGTGAGCGGACAGATCATCAACCTGCCGGTGGTAGAAGGCCAGCGGGTCAAAAAAGGACAACTGATTGCGGCTATCGACCCGCGCGACCTGGCCTTACAGTATGCAGCAGACAAATCGGCTTACGAAACCGCCGCTGCCCAAGTGGAACGTAACAAACGATTATTGGCACGGCAGGCTATCTCGGTACAAGAATATGAAATCAGCGTATCGACTTTCCAACAAAAGAAATCGGCTTACGAACTTTCGAGCAACAATATGCGCGACACCAAACTGACCGCCCCTTTCGACGGGTCTATCGAGAAAAGGTTAGTGGAGAACTATCAGCGCGTGAACTCGGGCGAAGGCATTGTGCAGCTGGTCAACACCAAGAAACTGCGCATCAAGTTCACCATCCCCGATGCTTACCTTTATCTGCTCCGTTCCAAAGACCAACACTTCCGCGTGGAGTTCGATACATACCGCGGACACATCTTCAATGCCAAACTGGAGGAATATCTCGACATCTCGACGGACGGTACGGGTATCCCGGTGACGATCACCATCGACGATCCCGCTTTCGACCATGCCCTGTATGAGGTGAAACCGGGTTTCACGTGCAGCATCCGCTTCTCGGCCGATGTAGGTCCGTTCCTGGAAGAAACCATGACGGTAGTGCCCCTGAGTGCCATTTTCGGTGAAAGCGAAGGAAACAAAACCTACGTGTGGGTACTGAACGGGAATCAGGTAAACCGCCGTGAAGTAACCGTTTACTCTCCGACGGGAGACGCACAGGCCTTTATCTCGAAAGGACTGAAAGCAGGGGAAACGGTAATAATAGCCGGCGTAACACAACTGGTGGAAGGCGAAACGGTGAAGGAACTGAAATAAGAGTGCCCGCTCAACGCAATAATTAATTTCACCACAGATTACACGGATTAACACAGATTTTTTAATCTTATTATCAATAATATAAATCATTAATCTGTGAAAATCCGTGTAATCTGTGGTGCACTCAAAACCATATACAATCATGAATTTAGCCAAATATTCATTAGACAATACCAAAGTCATCTACTTCTTTCTGGCTGTATTGCTGATCGGAGGTATCTCCTCTTTCAGCAGCCTGGGCAAGAAGGAAGATGCTCCTTTTGTCATCAAATCGGCCGTCATCATGACGCGCTATCCCGGTGCCGAGCCCGCCGAAGTGGAACGGCTGATCACCGAGCCCATCTCCCGTGAGATACAGAGCATGAGCGGAGTATACAAGATCAAGTCCGAATCCATGTACGGCATTTCCAAAATCACGTTCGAACTGCTCCCCTCGCTACCGGCTTCCTCCATCCCCCAAAAATGGGACGAACTGCGGCGCAAAGTGCTCAACATACAACCCCAATTGCCAAGCGGAGCTTCGGTACCCACAGTATCGGACGACTTCGGTGACGTATTCGGTATCTACTACGGACTGACAGCCGACGACGGATTCAGCTACGAAGAAATGAGGGACTGGGCCGAACGCATCAAGACACAGGTGGTCACTGCCGACGGGGTGATGAAAGTCGCACTGTTCGGCACACAGACCGAGGTGGTGAATATATTCGTCTCGGTGAACAAGCTGGCAGGCATGGGTATCGATCCCAAACAGCTGGCAAGCCTGCTGCAATCGCAGAACCAGATTATCAACACCGGAGAAATCAGCGCCGGCGAACAACAGTTGCGCATAGTAGCCAACGGTATGTATACCACGGTGGACGACATCCGGAACCAGGTAATCACCACCCGCGCCGGACAGGTAAAACTGGGTGACATCGCCGTCATAGAGAAAGGATACATGGACCCGCCGGGCACCATCATGCGTGTCAATGGCAAACGTGCCATCGGTATCGGCGTATCTACCGACCCGCAACGCGACGTGGTGCTGACGGGTGAGATGGTAGACCAGAAACTGGCCGAACTCCTCCCACTGATGCCTGTGGGACTGAACCTGGAAAGCCTTTATCTTGAAAACGTCATAGCCAAAGAGGCGAACAACGGATTTATCATCAACCTGATTGAGTCGATCCTGATCGTAATTGTCATCATCATGCTGGTGATGGGGATGCGTGCCGGAGTATTGATCGGCTCTTCACTGGTCTTCTCCATCGGAGGTACGCTGCTTATCATGTCCTTCATGGGTGTAGGACTCAACCGTACGTCACTGGCGGGATTTATCATCGCCATGGGTATGCTGGTGGACAACGCCATCGTGGTGACGGACAATGCGCAGATAGCCATCGCCCGCGGAGTGGACCGCCGGAAAGCATTGATCGACGGAGCCACCGGACCACAATGGGGATTGCTGGGAGCCACGTTCATCGCCATCTGCTCGTTCCTGCCGCTTTATCTGGCACCTTCGTCCGTGGCGGAAATCGTGAAGCCGCTTTTCGTCGTACTGGCCATCTCACTGGGATTGAGCTGGGTGCTGGCACTGACACAAACCACCGTATTCGGAAACTTTATCCTGAAAGCCAAGGCCAAAAATGCAGGCAAAGATCCGTACGACAAACCGTTCTACCACAAATTCGAAAAGATACTGAGCGTCCTGATCCGGCGCAAAATTGTGACGTTAGGGTCGATGATCGTGCTCTTCATCGTCTCACTGGTGGTGATGGGAATGATGCCGCAAAACTTCTTCCCGTCACTGGACAAGCCCTACTTCCGCGCCGACGTGTTTTATCCGGACGGATATGGGGTGAACGACGTGGCCCGGGAGATGAAGAAAGTGGAAGCCCATCTGCAAAAACTGCCGGAAGTGAAAAAAGTATCGATCACCTTCGGAAGCACTCCGCTGCGTTACTACCTGGCGTCTACCTCCGTAGGGCCGAAGCCGAACTTTGCCAATGTATTGGTGGAACTGAACGACAGCAAGTATACCAAAGAGTATGAAGAACAGTTCGACGGTTACATGAAAGCCAACTTTCCGAACGCCATCACCCGTACGAGCCTCTTCAAACTGTCGCCGGCTGTGGATGCAGCCATCGAAATCGGTTTCATCGGGCCCAATGTGGACACGCTGGTGGCACTGACCAACCGGGCACTGGAGATCATGCACCGGAACCCTGACCTTATTAATATACGTAACTCGTGGGGAAATAAAATACCCATCTGGAAACCGATCTACAGCCCGGAACGGGCACAACCCCTGGGAGTCTCCCGCCAAGGCATGGCTCAAAGCATCCAGATCGGGACAAACGGCATGACTCTCGGTGAATTCCGCGAAGGAGACCAGGTGCTGCCGATTCTGCTGAAAGGCAACAGTGTGACGGATTCCTTCCGCATCAACGACCTGCGTACATTACCGGTATTCGGCAACGGGCCGGAAACCACCAGCCTGGAGCAGGTAGTGTCGGAGTTCGACTTCCGCTATCGCTTCTCAAATGTGAAGGATTACAACCGCCAGATGGTGATGATGGCGCAATGCGATCCCCGGAGGGGAGTGAATGCCATCGCGGCCTTCAACCAGATATGGTCGCAGGTGCAAAAAGAGATCAAGGTTCCGGAAGGATACACCCTGAAATACTTCGGCGAACAGGAAAGCCAGGTGGAATCGAACGAAGCTCTGGCAAAAAACCTGCCGCTGACCTTCTTCCTGATGTTCACCACCCTGCTGCTGCTGTTTAAAACCTACCGCAAGCCGACGGTAATCTTGCTGATGCTGCCGCTGATATTTATCGGTATCGTACTGGGATTGCTGCTGTTAGGCAAGTCGTTCGACTTCTTCGCCATCCTCGGTTTGCTGGGACTGATCGGTATGAACATCAAAAATGCCATTGTACTGGTGGACCAGATCGACATCGAAAGTCGATCGGGACTCGATCCGCGCGAAGCCGTGATAAAGGCAACCGTCAGCCGTATCGTACCGGTGGCCATGGCTTCGGGTACAACGATCTTAGGTATGCTTCCGTTGCTGTTCGACGCCATGTTCGGCGGAATGGCGGCTACCATCATGGGCGGACTGCTTGTGGCGTCGGCACTGACACTGTTTGTGCTTCCGGTAGCTTATTGCGCCATCCACAGGATTAAGGGATAAAGAAATGAACTAAAATTTAAAAGTATATGATGAAGAATAAACTTATACTTCTGTTTGCATTGGGACTTTGTACACAAGTGCAGGCACAAGCCCCGCATCTGAGCCGTGAGGCATATCGTGACCGTGTGGAAGCTTACAGCCAGGTGCTGAAACAGCAGCATCTGAAATCAATGGCAAGCACGGACGCACGGAAAATAGCCTTTACAGGATTCCTGCCCAAAGTGGACATCTCCGCCGAGGGAACACTGAACCTGAAAGAGATGGACTCCTGGGACGGACCGGCCGGACAATACCGCAACCACACTTATCAAGGGGTATTCGTCGTGTCGCAGCCACTCTATACAGGCGGTGCCCTGCAAGCCCAGAACCGTATAGCCCAAGCTGACGAAAAACTCGATCAGCTGAGCGAAGAGCTGACACGCGACCAGATTCACTATCAGAGTGACGCCTTTTATTGGAACGCCTCTTCAGCCCGTGCCATGCTCAATGCTTCGGCACAATATCAGGAAATCGTAGAAAAACAATATGAAATCATCCAAGACCGTTTTAAAGACGGCGCTATCAGCCGCACCGACCTGCTGATGATTTCGACACGCCGTAAGGAAGCCGAACTTCAATACATCAGCGCACGCCAGAATTATACACTGGCTCTACAGAAACTCAATATCCTGATGGGAGAAGAACCCAACGCTCCCGTAGACAGCCTTTGCTCCATCGGTGTCGTGTGTCCGCCTGTCACCTTGCTCCCACTGGACGACGTACTGCAACGCCGTGCCGACTTTGCCAGCACAGAAGTCAACATCCAGAAAAGCGAGGCGCAACGCAAGGCAGCCCTGAGCCAGTACAATCCGCAAGTAAGCATGTACGTCACCGGCGGATGGGCCACCGCTTCTCCCAACATGGGATATGACGTGAAGTTTACCCCCATCGTAGGCATGAGCGTAAATATCCCCGTGCTACGCTGGGGAGCCAGGTTCAAGACCAACCGGCAACAGAAAGCCTACACGGGTATACAGAAGTTGCAGCAAAGCTACGTAGTAGACCAGATCAACCAGGAACTGGCTGCCGCACTGACCAAGCTGCAGGAAACGGAAGAGCAGGTGAAGACAGCCAAAGAAAATAAAGAGCTGGCAGAAGAAAACCTGGACCTGATCACCTTCTCCTACAACGAAGGAAAAGCAAATATGGTCGACGTACTCTCGGCACAACTTTCGTGGACACAGGCACATACCAGCCTGATTAATGCTTACCTGGCAGAGAAAATGGCAGTGGCAGAATACAGAAAGGTTATCAGCGAATAAACGAAAGCTCTATTTTATACAGACAGAGGCTCTATTCCGGGTGAATAGAGCCTCTGTTTCGTCTATACGCAGCCTCTATTCTGCCAAAAGTTGACTATTCCAACCATACATTTGCGTAGTAAATCAACATTTTATATAAAAATCAGACATAAAGTAACACAATATACAACTTTTCATTGTATATTTGCAGTCACAAACGAACAAGTAAATAATCCTAATCACAAAAATAATGAAAACAACGCATTGGATGATGTACACCCTACTGGGAGCAACACTTGCTTTAACAGCATGTGTTGAGGATGACAAAGACCTCTCACAACCCAAAGAACCGGAAAAAACGACAGACCTGGTCATACCGGATGACGCGGACTGGACCACTACAAGGAGTGTCAATCTCTCCATTACTTCGCCCATGGCAACACGAGTGGCGATTTATACCGACGAATCATGCACCGACGCAAGTTTACTGACAGAACTGCCTGTATCCGACGTTGCCAAAAACATCCGGCTGGATGTAGCCAAGGCAGACCGGGCATTATACGTACAGTATGCTACAAGCAAAGGGAAAGAAATGATGAACATCCCCCTCAATACGGCTTCTACACGTGCAGAGACCTTGGTCAAACTGCCGGAAAACGTGAGTGGATTTGACACAAACGGAGGAGAGGGTGCATACAGATATCAATGGTATCCCGCAAAAGGAGAAACGGCAACCCTGATGATGGAAGATAACTGGCCCGAAATGGGAGATTATGATTTCAACGATTTCGTTATCTGGTATCATGCGCAAGCGATCTTCTTTGACGGCGGCAACGGAAGCAAAGATTCTTATGATGCAGACGGAGTTGAATTTGAAATCACTTTCCGTGCAATGGGAGGCTATCTGCCTTATCGCCTGGGACTGCAATTGGACCAAACATCTGCCAGATATATCGACGAGGTGATCGAAATAAACGGGAACGACCTTGTTAAGATGGAACTTCAGAATCCCGGAGAAGACGCTCCTGCTATCTTCATATTCACCGGCACCGATCAATTACGGAAACAGAATAACGGCGGAACATTCTATAATACCGAAGCCGACCATCAAATAGCAGCCAATGACCTGGTAACGATTAAATACAGATTAAAGATGAACTGCTTCAGAAGCTTAGAAAAAACAAAGGCATTATGGGCGGCGGCAACCTCAGAAAATCAGAACTTCTTCCTCCAGAAAGAAAAGAACGGAGGACGCGAAATTCACCTGAGAGGTTACGAACCGACAGCTTATTACAGCGATTCATACGCCGGTGAAGCCGGAAACAATATGCGCAGTGACATCAAATATTGCAGTACCGACAATTTCGTGTGGGGTATCAAAGTGCCTGTTAAGCTTGCACATCCACGTGAAAAAACAGATATCATGAAAGTTTACGGTAAGTTCAGAAGCTGGATCACTAATCCGAATCTCTCATTGGACAGTCCGGACTTCAACGAAAACTGGTATAAATATCTCGATTCATCTCAAGCAATAGAATAAGCCATCAAACATTTCATACCCCGATCCTATTATTCGGATAGGTATTTGTTTGATTTATTTTTCAGCCTGCTCGGTCAACTCCCCCCTTGGCTGTGGCAGGCTGAATTTTTATTAGATTTCATAAAGAAGCAACCAAGCTCTCAAGAATTAAATATATAGATCATCACCCTTCTGTATTTCTTGCACCACTTGGCAAGTTGTCACACAATATGTTTGTATCAAAATATAAAACGGAACACTTACATAGAACTTACATTAATTAATAAGAAAATGAAAACAAAGAAAACAGCAATGTACACATTAGCAGGATTAATGTGTCTTTTGACATCTTGTGTAGAAGATGACAAAGATCTTTCAGTGCCTACCGTGCACACCACCGATCTGGTTATACCGGATGGTTTCGATTGGTCTACTACACGCAACGTTACTCTCGCAACCAATGCCCCCCACGCCACTTCCGCTTCCATCTATCTGGACGAAGCATGTTCCGAACAAATAGCAGAAGACCTTGCCATTCCGGAAGGAGACAACAGCATTACTTTGGAAGTGCCGAGTGCAAATGACGCTATCTGGATAAAATATCCGGTTACAAATGGAGGTAACGAGACACAGAAAATAAGCATCCAACCCCAAGCTACCACACGAAGCGCATCGCAACGGTGGGAAGCCAGTTGCCTGTTTCCGGAAGGATCAAATGCGGAAAGTATTGGCGATAGAATCTCAAATACATATCACCCCTATAAGAATAGATTTGGCACTCTTATGTTTGAAGACATGTGGCCTGAGATGGGAGACTACGACTTCAACGACTTTGTGATAAACTATCATGTAAAAACTACTTTTGATAGAAAAGTTCAATACGATACATGGAATGGCTACTTGAAAGTCACTATTAGCCTGAAACTTCGCGCCATGGGAGGAAGTTTGCCTTATCGCCTCTGCATTCAACTACCGGGTAAGGCAAAACACATGGATGGAACATCGGTCAACTCCCCTGAATTTAAGAGAAGCCAGGTTATAGACTTAACAACAGAATCAACATCCAAAGGCATTGGCGTAGAACTCCTTGAAAACGCCCAAAGCCCGATATTCGCACTGACGGGGCTTGAGAACTTAAGAAAATCAGGTGGAAACCAATACTATAATACACAGATAGAAAGTTTGATCGCATCCAGTGACGAAACACCGACCATCATGTTTTCATTCAAATTGAAGCTACCTTTTGGGGGAGGGGAGATAAGCAATGTATTCTACAAGTTCTTCACTACTTCATATGCTTTTGATTACTTCCTGCAGAACACCAATACCGGCCGTGAAATTCACTTCGTAGGATTTGAGCCGTCCGAATTATACAAAAGTTATGAAACTGACCGGAAAGAGGCCGGGAAAAATTATTATTGCAATGAAAAAGGCTTTGTGTGGGCACTGAAAGCACCTGTTGAAATGGGATGGGCAGTAGAGAAAAATGATTTGCTGGGAATCTATCCCAAATTTAGGAACTGGTTGGAGCATGGAGGATTAGCCACTGATGATAAGCAAGAAAGCAAGTGGTATAATTATCCCCAAGGCAGTTCGTACATCAATCCTAAAGAGCACTAATCATTCATCTCAATAGTAATTAGTGTCAGTTTTCCAATGACTTCACGAAAGATGCCGGCCGAATATATCTTCGGGTGGGCAACTTTCCGAATTACAGATTTTATTCGTTTTTATCTTCAGCCTGCCCGATCATTCCCCCTTGACTCTGACAGGCTGAAGTTTTTCTTTATTGATTCTCTTCGCACGAATAGACTATCAGACCCTTAAAAGTTGAACATTTCAACCACTTTTGCCACATTCTTTGCGTGATTTGACAATATATACAATAAGTTTGTATCAGGATTCAAACAGAACACACAGCAAACTTACATGAATATACAATAAAATTATGAAAAGAATGAAAACCGCAATGTACACATTAGCAGGACTAATGTGTCTTTTGACATCTTGTGTAGACGACGACAAAGACCTTTCGGTACCACCCACCGGAAACACCACTGACCTGGTTATACCGGATGGTTTCGACTGGTCTACAACACGCACCGTCACCCTTGCGACCAATGCGCCGCATGCCGTTTCCGCTTCCATCTATCTGGACGAAGCATGTTCCGAACAGATAGCAGACCTTGCGATCCCGGAAGGAGACAACAACACTTCTTTGGAAGTGCCGAGCGCCAATAATGCCATCTGGATCAAATATCCGGTAACCAACGGGGGATACGAGACTCAAAAGATAAGCATCAAGTCAAAAACCCTCACACGAAGTGAATCGCACCGTTGGGAAGCCGACTGCTTGTTTCCGGATAGAGGAGTATCAGAAGGTGGCTGGCCTACTTCCACTATATATAAACCCGCTAAAAATAAATATGGTACACTTATGTTTGAAGACATGTGGCCTGAATTGGGAGACTATGATTTCAACGACTTCGTGATAAACTATCGGGCACAAACGACTTGGAGCGGATCCTCTGACAGAAAAAATGACTATTTGGATATTACCATCAGCCTGAAGCTACGTGCAATGGGAGGAAGTCTGCCTTATCGTTTCTGCATCCAGTTGCCGGGTAAAGCAACGGACATGAATGGAGATCCTATCTATTCACCTACATTCAGTAGAGAGCAGATCACAGATTTTAACATTAAATCGGCTACCAAAGACATTGGTGTAGAGTTTCTCGCAAATGCTTCAAACCCCATATTCGCCTTGACAGGACTTGATAACCTAAAGGGACCGGACGGAAACCAATTCTACAACACACAAGCAGGTAAATTGATCGCATCCAGTGCGGAAACACCGACCCTGGTTTTCTCCTTCAAATTACAATTAGACCAGAAGACAGCATACAATATATTTAACAGTTTCTCTTCCTCATACGACTTTGACTATTTCCTCCAAAACACCGAGAACGGACGTGAGATACACTTCGTCGGATTCAAGCCTACTGAATTATATAAAGGTTATGAAACTGACCGGAAAGAGGCTGGAAAGAACTATTATTGCAATAAAGACGGTTTTGTATGGGCACTGAAAGCACCTGTTGAAATGGGATGGGCAATAGAGAAACAAGATTTACTGAAAGTTTATCCGAAATTTAAGAGCTGGTTGGTGACCGGAGGATATGAGTTGGAAAATAATGTAGAAGAATCTAAATGGTATAATCACCCCGACATGCGTATTCCCTACATCGATCCCCGAGAACACTAATCCTTCATCTCAATAGTAAAAATTAGTATCGGTTTTCTAAGGATTACGCGAAAGTTGTTGGCAGAATTCGCCCTCAAGCCGGCAACTTTCAGAATCACAAATCAGATTAGTTTTTGCCTTCAGCCTGCCCGTTGTCTCATTCCACGGCAGGCTGAAGTTTTTTTATTGCATTTCTTTCTCACCACCAACGAATTTGCTTATCTTTGCACGCAAAGAAAACAAAATCGTATATACACACATGATTCTTTTTTTCAGAACCCCTTCCAAGAGCGTGATTGCCGTAGAGAGCAACCACGAACTTAACGCGAACGACAACAACAAACTCTGCTGGCTTTTTGGTGAAGCCGTGCCGGAAAGTGAAGAAAACCTGCAAGGCTGCTTTGTTGGGCCACGACGTGAGATGATTACTCCATGGAGTACCAACGCAGTAGAAATCACCCAGAACATGGGACTCGAAGGTATCAGCCGTATCGAGGAGTATTTCCCTGTAAAAGATGAAAATGCCGACTATGACCCAATGCTGCAACGCATGTACAAAGGTCTCGACCAAAACGTATTCACGACCAACCGCCAACCGGAAGCCATTATCTATATAGACGATCTGGAAGCCTACAATGAAAAAGAAGGTCTCGCCCTGTCAAAAGAAGAAATGGACTACCTGAAAAAGGTAGAATCGGATCTTGGACGCCGCCTGACTGACTCGGAAGTTTTCGGATTCGCACAAATCAACTCGGAACACTGCCGTCACAAAATCTTTGGCGGAACATTTATCATCGACGGCGTAGAGCAGGAATCGTCCCTCTTCCAGATGATTAAAAAGACTACTCAGGAGAATCCGAACAAAATCATCTCAGCTTACAAAGACAACGTGGCTTTTGCCGAAGGTCCGGTAATTGAACAATTTGCCCCGGCAGACCACTCCAAACCCGATTTCTTCCGGATAAAAGATATCAAAAGCGTCATTTCGCTGAAAGCGGAAACCCATAACTTCCCCACCACAGTAGAACCTTTCAACGGTGCATCGACAGGCACAGGAGGAGAGATCCGCGACCGTATGGGCGGAGGTAAAGGTTCATGGCCGATTGCCGGAACAGCCGTCTACATGACTTCTTATCCACGCACGGAAGAAGGACGCGAATGGGAAGAAATCCTGCCGGTACGCAAATGGTTATACCAGACTCCGGAACAGATCCTGATCAAAGCTTCCAACGGAGCGAGTGATTTTGGCAACAAGTTCGGCCAACCATTGATCTGCGGTTCGGTACTGACTTTTGAACATACGGAAAACAATGAAACTTATGGTTACGACAAAGTAATCATGCTTGCCGGAGGCGTAGGTTACGGCACACAACGCGACTGCCTGAAAGGACAGCCGGAAGCCGGAAACAAAGTAGTAGTGATCGGCGGTGACAATTACCGTATCGGATTGGGCGGCGGTTCGGTTTCGTCGGTAGATACAGGCCGTTACAGCAGCGGTATCGAACTGAATGCCGTACAGCGCGCCAACGCGGAAATGCAGAAACGCGCCAACAATGTGGTTCGTGCCCTTTGCGAAGAGGACGAAAACCCGGTAGTATCTATCCATGACCACGGTTCGGCCGGACACGTAAACTGCCTCTCCGAACTGGTGGAAGAGTGCGGCGGACTTATTGACATGAGTAAGCTGCCTATCGGTGACAAGACTCTGTCGGCCAAAGAAATTATAGCAAACGAAAGCCAGGAACGCATGGGACTCCTTATTAAAGAAGAGGCCATCGAACACGTACGCCAAATTGCCGAACGTGAACGCGCTCCGATGTACGTGGTAGGTGAAACGACCGGAGATCATCGTTTTGCTTTCCAGCAAGCCGACGGCGTCCGTCCGTTCGACCTGGCCGTAGACCAGATGTTCGGTTCTTCTCCCAAAACTTACATGATAGACAAGACCGTAGAACGTCACTATACAATGCCGGAATATGAAACATCCAAACTTCACGAATATCTGACCCGGGTGTTGCAGCTGGAAGCCGTGGCTTGTAAAGACTGGCTGACTAATAAAGTGGACCGTTCGGTTACGGGTAAAGTAGCCCGCCAGCAGTGCCAGGGAGAAATCCAGTTGCCTTTGAGCGACTGTGGTGTCGTTGCACTCGACTATCGTGGCGAGAAAGGTATCGCTACTTCTATCGGACATGCTCCGCAGGCCGCACTGGCCGATCCGGCAGCAGGTTCCATCCTTTCCGTATCCGAAGCGCTGACCAATCTGGTATGGGCTCCGCTGGCCGAAGGTTTGGACAGCGTATCACTTTCCGCCAACTGGATGTGGCCTTGCCGCTCTCAGGAAGGGGAAGACGCCCGTTTGTATACAGCCGTTAAAGCACTGAGCGATTTCTGCTGTGCATTGCAGATCAATGTTCCGACCGGAAAGGATTCTTTGTCTATGACTCAGAAGTATCCGAATGGAGAGAAAGTAGTTTCTCCGGGAACGGTAATCGTATCAGCCGGCGGTGAGGTTTCGGACGTGAAGAAAGTGGTTTCTCCCGTCCTTGTCAACAATGCCAAAACTACACTCTACCATATCGACTTCAGTTTCGACAGCCTGAAACTGGGTGGCTCGGCATTTGCGCAGTCATTGGGTAAGGTAGGTGACGAAGTGCCTTGTGTACAGGATGCCGAATACTTCCGCGACGCTTTCCTGGCAGTACAGGAGTTGGTGAACAAAGGACTGATTCTTGCCGGACACGACATTTCGGCAGGTGGTCTGATCACTACGCTGCTTGAAATGTGCTTTGCCAACGTAGAAGGTGGCCTGGAAATCGAACTTGACAAGATGAAGGAAACGGATATCGTGAAGATTCTGTTTGCCGAAAACCCGGGTATCGTTATCCAGATCAGCGACAAGCACAAAGACGAAGTGAAGAAAATCCTCGAAGATGCCGGCGTAGGCTTCATCAAGTTGGGTAAACCGACGGACGAACGTCATATTCTGGTAAACAAGGACGGTGCTACTTACCAATTCGGTATAGACTATATGCGTGATGTGTGGTATTCTTCTTCTTACCTGCTCGACCGCAAACAGTCAATGAACGGATGCGCCAAGAAACGTTTTGAGAACTACAAGATGCAACCGCTTGAATTCGCATTCATGCCGGGCTTCAAAGGCAAACTGTCTCAATACGGCATCACTCCGGAACGTCGTACTCCGAGCGGTATACGTGCCGCCATCATCCGTGAAAAAGGTACGAATGGCGAACGTGAAATGGCATACTCGCTCTATCTGGCAGGTTTCGACGTGAAGGATGTCACCATGACCGACCTTATCAGCGGACGCGAAACACTGGAAGATGTAAATATGATCGTTTACTGCGGAGGGTTCTCTAACTCAGATGTATTGGGTTCTGCCAAGGGATGGGCCGGAGGTTTCTTGTTCAATCCAAGAGCAAAAGAGGCACTCGATAAGTTCTACGCACGTGAAGACACACTTTCATTGGGCATTTGCAACGGTTGTCAGTTGATGATGGAGCTGGGATTGGTAAATCCGGAACACGAGAAGAAAGGAAAAATGCTGCACAATGAATCACATAAGTTCGAATCGACCTTCATCGGAGTCACTATCCCTACCAACCGCAGCGTTATGTTCGGCTCACTGAGCGGCAGCAAACTGGGTATCTGGGTAGCACACGGAGAAGGAAAATTCTCTCTGCCATACGATGAAGACCAATACAACGTAGTAGCCAAATACTCCTACGACGAATATCCGGGCAACCCGAACGGTTCCGATTATTCGATAGCTGCCTTGGCCAGCACAGACGGCCGCCATCTGGCAATGATGCCTCACCTGGAGCGTGCCATCTTCCCATGGCAAAACGCCAATTATCCTGCCGACCGCGTACACAGCGATCAGGTAACTCCATGGATTGAAGCTTTCGTAAATGCACGTAAGTGGATCGAAGAAAAGACTAAATAACAGGATATGCAACAATAAAGAAGGGCGGGTCTCAAAGTGAGGTCCGCCCTTTTTCGTCATTCAGCGTCCGTAACAAATCCTTTCGTAAAGTTTGCACTTCTCCACTCTTTTTATTAATTTTGTAAAATCATTCGCCCCCCGAAAGAATAATCATTAAAGGATTCCAGCTTGTATGAAAAAAATTCTTTTTCTTCCTTAATTCCGCAACACTATTATAAAATATTTTTTTTAAGTACCTGAGCAACAAA
>OBVH01000317.1_pt1 | contig 28816 bp, 26 predicted proteins | sample 1495001 | NCBI WGS metagenome assembly OBVH01 (sample SAMEA2579959, study PRJEB22360) | human gut metagenome
TGAGTCATAGTTATATATGATTTAAAATGCATAATCTCACTATAAATTTTTCTTTATAGCCAATTAAATTTAAAACAAACTTACCTTTACCCACAGACAAAATTGAAAAAACTAATTTGTCAAAGTATTTATAGAATAGCACAATAAAAATTGAAAATACAAATATCAATGCCAATGAATATAACACCTATAAAATGTAAAAATAATGATATGTATATGCAATATTTACTATATGAAAATAAACAAATGTGCAGTAATATATATAAAAGAATTTTAAATTAGATTGCTGATTTATTATTTGTTTTCTTTTTAGTGTGATAACATTGACAACTAAATAGATATTTGTTAACATAGTGATGTAAAATTGTTTACTATGTAAAAGGAAGAGTGGCTTATGATGGACGAAAAATTTTTACATGATACCGGTGTAGAGGTTATGCATGTTGTAAAAACAACCCTAAAGGCTTACCGTACATTCAGCAAACTTGCTGTAGAAGGGGAAAAGGTAAGCGTTTGTGGTTTACAGGTTTTAACAACACTAAGATACTATCCGGAGTTAAACACAGTTAGTGACCTTGCAGATAGCCTAGAGTTTAGCAAAGGCCTAATTTCAAGAGAAGTAGAAACTTTGAGAAAAGGTAACTATGTAACTACCTCAGTTGATGAAAAGGATAGAAGAGTTCTAAGAATTTTCATTAATAAAGAAGTTGCAGAACCGGTTATTCTTAAGCAAAAGAAAAAGTTATTTAATCTAATTCATCAGGTTACAGATGGTATTGCTGATGAAGATATTAAAAAGTATAGAGAATTAAATAAGATTTTCCTTGAAAAGGTAACTGAAGTTGATTTTGATAAAGAAGTTGATACTTCTAACTTCGATTTACAGAAGTTTATTTAAAATTAATAATTTTTTCAAACAAAAAAGGAGTGACCGTTTTGGCCACTCCTTAATTCTTTTGTTTAGTCAACAGTAGGTGTTGTATTATCGGTTACAACATTTTGATTATTTGCTACTGTTGTACTTGTTGTATTGTTTGAGTTGTTACTTTGATTTGTACTGAACTCAGTTTGGTTACTGTTTGTATTACTGTTGTTTCTCTTTTGAGAATAGTTTGTTGTAGGGTAGAAACAAGAATATGTTTCGCCATTTTTCATAGTTGTGTTTCTGTAGTAAGCAAGTTCAGAAACAGTAACTAGCTGATAACCCTTTTTATCAAGATACTTAACAATGTTTGCAACTGCCTTTGGTGTTGAGTCTTGAATATCATGCATTAGAACAATGTCTCCATCAAGGTTTTGACCTTTCTTAAATACACTCTTAATTGCATTAAATGTAGCCTGACTGCTCTTTGTACTCCAGTCTAGAGTATCAATTGACCATAGAATAATAGGGCTAATATTTTCAGTTTCATATACATTAGAAGTAATACCACCCGGACAACGGAAAACAGTAGGATATTCACCGATTACTTTCTTAATAGCATCATTTGTTTTGTTCATTTCAGCTCTTTGCTTTTTCTCACTGATGTTACTTGCATATTGGTGATCCCAAGAGTGATTACCGATTTCATGACCGGCATTAAATTCTTGCTGAACAATATCTTCTTCACCCTCAATTCTAGAACCAACAAGGAAGAATGTTGCTCTACCGTTTACACTCTTTAGTGATTTTAGAATTTGCTCTGTATTACTTGCATCAGGACCATCATCAAATGTAAGTGCTACCATAGGTTTTGTTCTGTCTAGGTTCTTACGGATTTTAGCCTTTTGTTCTGTAACAATAATTTTGCAGGTAGCAGAAAGGTTGTTGTATAAAGTACAGGTAACATTAGCATCACCTTCTCTAAGTGCCTTTACAAGACCTTTATTATCAACAGAAACAATGTGGTCATTGTCTGTAGTGAATGTGTAGCTTGAAGTACCCTCATTTTTATTAAATTCCGGAACAATATTGATTGTACCACCAACACCCATTGTTGTGTTAGCTAAGTTTAGCTTAAAGCTGGTAGGTTCATTAAATATTTGTAGCTTAACTTTCTTTTCAATACCATTGTAGCTTGTGATTGTAATAGTTGCATTACCTTTTGATATTGCTTTGATTGTACCGGTCTTATCAATAGTAGCGACATTTTTATTATCTATATTATATGTATAGAAGTCACTTGGTGTATTTTCGCTGTTATCCGGTTTAAATGTGTAGCTTTCACCATTAGCCATAACTACCTTTTTAGGTGCAGAGATTTTCTTAGGTGCTGATACAACGGTGATGTCAGCATAATTAGTAAGGTTATTATCTGTTGTTACTTTAATAGAACAATCACCTTTCTTAAGTGCCATAACCTTGTTGCCGGTAACTTTAACTATGCTACTGTCAGTAGAGGATAATTTATAGGTGTTTTTTGCATCCTTAGGAGAAAGGACAACATCAAGAGAAGATTCTTGACCAACACCCAAGGTGATTTCTTTTGTCTTAAAACTAACGGACTGAGCATTTGTAGTTATATTCAGTAAACTTTTTGTTTCCTCAACAATGTCAACACCATAAAGTGTAAGACCGGCACAGACAACTGAAATAATAGCTAATATTACGAGTATAGTTGTGATAATAATTGATTTTGCTTTCATATATAATACTTCCTAAATCGTTTTTCTCTATGATACCACATAATTAGACAAAAATAAACATTTAACATATATTTTTTTAAATTATATTTGTTCTGTAGAAATATATGCTACTATAATTTTGTTAAAGAATTATAGCATATATATTTACAATATGTTCATAATTAAAATTACATAAATTTTGTGCAAAATATCTAAATGTATTAAATGGTAAATTTTGTTTGTGCATTTTGTGATAAATTGAAAATTTTTATTGTGCAACTTTACTCTTGATTTGATGATTTTGTGAATTTTTGCATAAATCGTGGCAATTCTGACTATGAAAAAGGTAGAAACTCGGACATATTGTTGAAGAAACAACTAAATTGTAGTATAATAGTAAATGTTCCGATAGTTTATGTACGATTTGTGAACTATCTATTATAAGGTGAAATAGGGTGGTGCAATGATGGATAACAAGGATGAGTTAACCTTTGAACTTCAAAAGGCTCTTGCTGAAAAAGAAATAATGGAGAAGGTCAATGTTCGTGTAAGACGAAAGACTAGTTGGGTGTTGTTATTCATTTCATTTATGAGTTTAGTCTTAGTAACATTTGCTTGGTTTACTATTAGTACCCTTGCTAATGTTGAAAAGCTGGATATGACTATTGGTACTGCACCGGACCTTAGAATCAGTACAGAGAATCACGGTAGTAACTTTAAACAATATGTAAAGACTGTAACAGGTGCTATGATTGATAAGGAACTAACCGATAGATTTAATACAACAATGAAAGACCAAGTTCTTGATCCTGTTACTTCTTCAAACGGTAGAGCATTTAAAAGCAGAAGTGGCAGAGAAATGGAAAGAAACAAAAACACTTTCCTGGAATTTGACCTTTACTTAATCTCAACTAAGGATTTAACAGTTCATATTACTAATGATGCTGACAATGAAAACAGAATCAAAGGTACTCAGGTTTCTACTAAAGAAACAGGTGATAAGGCTGATATTGTTAAGGCAGTTCGCTTTAGCTTTACTAATGAAGATGGCAGAACTATTATATATGAACCAAACAAAGGTTCAGCAGTTGCCGGTCAAACAACATTTGATTTATCAAGACCAATGACTTATGGTGATGCAAACAAAGTTTGTGACCTTAAGAAGCTAACTCCACAGAAAGTTACAGTTAGAGTTTGGTTTGAGGGTGAAGACCCAGAATGTGTTAACAAAATTCAAGAATCAACTATGGAAGCTATCCTAACATTTGGTGGAGAAGCTGACGCAAGTTAATTCATAAAAATTTACTAAGATAGGGAGGAGATAAAAGTTGTTTAAGAAAAAGAAAAATGAAAATGTGGACTTTACTCCAAGTGACCTTAGTAAATTAACCAAAAAAGGTGCTAGAGAAACCGGAAAAGAAAGTTCATATGGTGAGTTTAGACAAGCAAGAGATGCAGAGGTTCTGGACAAAACCAGAAGAAGAAAAAGACTTTTGTTTTGGTTAAGTCTACTTTTAATTGCTTTTCTACTTTGCTTGTGGTTATTAATGTTTTGGTGGACAAGAGCCGGTGACCTGGTTATTGATGTTGACCGTCTGGCTGACCAAAAAGGTATTATCCTTTCAGAAACTTCAGATTTTAAACATCCCGAAACGATTTTATCGGGTAAAGGCGTTGATAATGTAACCAACATTACTTATGCTTGGCTAACTGATAATATGACACTTAATGGTGATATTTCTTATTTAGATAAGTATGTGTCAAGTAAGGACAAGTCAATTGACGGTGGCAGTCATAACGGTGACAGTAACAACAATAAAAAGAAAATTGCCGGTACTAATAACGCCGGTGAAAATTACTTGGCTTATACATTCTATTGTAAGAATGCCGGTAATCAGTCCTTAACTTATGATGCAACTCTTATTAATAAGGGTGCTGCTAAGAGTATGGATGAAGCAGTTAGAGTTATTGTTTTCAAAAACGGTGAACCTACTGTTTATGCTCACAAAAAGCATAAAAGTAATGAACCGGAAGACGATAGTAAGTTTATTCCAAAGTCACTTAATTCTAAGGCTTGGATAAATGATAAAGAAATTATGACAACAAAAAGTGAAAACTTTAAGCCAAACCAAGTTGATAAATATACAGTCCTAATGTGGGTTGAGGGCAATGACCCTGAATGTATCAACGAAATCCTTGGTGGTCATATGAAAATGTCTATGACATTCTCCGTTGAGGATGATAAAGAGACATAATGTCATTAGATTATAATTCAAAATTAATAAAAAATGCTATTAACCTTAGAAATAATCTTACACCACAAGAAAGACACTTATGGTACGATTATTTATCAAAATGTCCTATTCGCTTTCAAAGACAAAAAGTAATAGATAATTACATTGTTGATTTCTATTGTGCTAAAGCCAAATTAGTAATTGAATTGGACGGTAGTCAACATTATAGAGATGATGAGAAAGAAAAGGATGATTTGAGAACAAATACTCTTGAAAAATTTGGATTGCATGTTTTAAGAATTTCAAATTATGATTTGGATAGAAATTTTCAAGGTGTTTGTGCTGAAATAGATAAAATCGTTAAGGTTAGGTTAAAAAGATAATATTGTTTTTCCTTTGTTATGTGTACTTAAAATTAGTACAGACTTAACAAAGGCTCCCTCAGACGAGGGAGCTGTCATTCGTGAATTGCAAAGCAATTCACTCTTAAGGAATGACTGAAGGAGGGAAAAGGTATTAAATAGATGAAACATTGTCTTATGTGCTAAACTAGGAATTACATCTATTGTAATATTTTAAACAAGTTTAAAATATTAACCACTCCTTCCGTCTTTGCATACGCAAAGCCACCTCCCTCAGCGAGGGAGGCTATAAAGTAGGTTCTAATCTCTCCCTTTACACAAGGGAGCCTGGATAGTTAGTACATATACTTTACATGTAGGTTATGTAGGGGCGAACAATGTTCGCCCGTAAAGAAAGTTTAATATAGATAGTATTTTGTCTTATGTGAAAACTTATAGTTAGTACAAACCTATTAAAGTCAAAAAAGTCCATAATGTTCTATTAACCTTAAATGCTGACAAGAGGGATGGGTAGAACGTGGAATATAAGTAATTAAACCCCGGTGGTGTTTAAGGGGTAATAAATTTTAGGAGGAAATCTCTATGAAAACACATCTATTAACAAAGAAGAGAGCTCTTATCTCTTCAGTAGCAATGCTTCTAGTAGCAATCATTGCTCTAGGTACAGCAACATTCGCATGGTTCACAAGTTCAACAGAAGCATATGCAGACGGTGTATATGTAAGAACAACTAAGGTATCTAACCTAGTTCTAAACAGTAAGCTTGACACTAGCTGGAGAACACATGTTGAATACAATGTTGGTGAAGATGGTGCTAGAAAGAAATTAACACCTGTCTCAACAGTAAACGGTAGTGACTGGTACTATGCAGAAGCAAAAGAAGGTACTTCTTTCGCAGCTGATACAGCTACAAAGTTAGATACACCGCTTGCTGAAAACAAAAACTTCAATGACTATTATTTTGCTGATCAGATTAACATTAAGAATGCCGGTAAGTCTGATTGTAATGATGTAAAAATTACTATCGATGGTAAGCTAGGTAGTTATGGTAGAATTGCTGTTGTTCCTGTAACAGAAAAGGGTGGTTCAACTATTGCACCTCTTGAAAAAGGTAAGACAGCATGGAAAAACTATATTATCGATACTGATGGTAAAGAATACAAGGCAGCAACAGGTACAACACTAAGAACACTTAATGATCAAGATGGTACATACACAGATACGGATGTTGAAGCTGTAACTCCATCTACAGGTAAAGAAATTAAAGTTGGTACAATCAAACCAGAAGAGGTTAAGTACTTCAATGTATATGTATGGTTTGAAGGTCAGGATGTACAGTGTACAAATGCTAACTCTGGTTTGGCTATTCCTGGTGTAACACTTACAGTATCAGGTACTGCAGCTGAGGATAACGGTACAGGAAACTAATTTATAATTTTATTTAGGTAAAATTACATAATTAATTAAGAAATGAAATGGAGACCCAAGTAAATGAAAGTTTTTAAGAAAGTGATAAACATAGTAATTGATGTGCTTGTAGTATTAATACTACTTGTATCAGCTCTAATTTTAACATTATCTTTAGCTTCTCAAGATACCGGGTCTCCTAATTTACTTGGATACACACTAAATGCTATCCAAACAGGTTCAATGGAACCTGAGTTTTATGCCGGCGACTTGCTAATAGGTAAGTCAATGGATGTTGGCGAAACTTACAACAAAGGCGACATTGTCTTTTTTGAAAGTTCCTACAAGGGGGAAGACGGTGGCTCCTATAAAATGGTAAAGTGTCACCGTATCGTAAAGACTAAGGACGATAACGGAGTTAAGTATTACCTAACAAAAGGTGATAACAACGCAGCATCTGATGCAAAGACAGATGGTTGGATTACTTCCGGTAAGATTATCGGTATTTATCAGACAAGTGATTACCAGGGTAAGAAACTTGGTGGCTTTGGTTCAGTAATTGACTATCTTCAGAGCTTCTGGGGATTCTTCTTCGTAATCGTTCTACCAATGATATTATTCTTTATCTATGAGCTGGTTCGTGTTATCCGTAATGTGATGGCTTATACTAAAGAAAAAGCTATTGCCGCTGCTCAAGAGGCTGCCGAAAACGCAGAGCTTAGTGAAGAGCAAAAGCAAAAAGCAATCGAAGAATATTTAGCAAGTCAAAAGGCAAAGGAAGAATCTTCTAAAGAAGAAAAATCCAATGACCAAGAATAAAATTAAAAGCTTGCTAAGAGGTGAAAGTCCACTGTTGCAGAGAATTTTCACTACAATTTAGTTGGCAGTACACTAATGAAAATACTGCATATGAGGGCTAAACCGGAAAGAATTATATGGTTAAGCAAATATGTAAACATAAGCGATAAATCTTTCTAACGGGTCAGCAACGCCGGAAAGATTTGTTGTTTGTTTATGATTGAGGCGATTAGTCATAGGACTAAGGGTAAAACTTTTTTAAGAACAGAAAGAGGAGTAGATTCCTTATGGATACAGTATTCAAATTTTTATATGAATTTCTGGGACAATTCTTTACTTCACTTTGGAGTATTGTAACAGGAATTTTCAAGGGCATTGTTGGTATGTTTGATTTTCCGGCATACGGAAAGATTATTAGCGATTACACATCAGAACTTGGGGGATTAGAATGGGTAATTGCTATATTTGCAATGATTTTACTTGCAGCTGTCCTTGTATTTTTAGTAATGCTTATTGTTCTATCCTTAAAAAAGTTTTTCCGTTATAAGAAAAAGGTTAAGGATACAGGGGACTTAGTAGCAGAAGTTAATCACCTAACTAAAGAGGTTATGAGACTAAACCTTGAGAAAGATAAGATTTTATCAATGAAGGTTTCTCAGATTGGTCTTAACCCTAACGAAATTTCTGAACTTACAGGGGAAGAAATGGAAGCTCTTAATAATGGTGAAGAAGAAACAACTCAGCGTTTCTACAAGCTATGTCATATTGATGAAGTTTGGGCAGACTATCAGCCACCAATTTACAACAATACAATTACACTTGAACAGTTCTGTGACCAGTTCCGTAACTTTGCTTGTTCAAGACTTGGACTTTATTATGATACTAAGTTGATTAGATATTTTGTTGCTTCATTCGGTAGTAACAGACTTATTATCCTACAAGGTATCTCCGGTACAGGTAAAACTTCCCTTGCTCGTGCATTTGGTAAGTTTGTATGTAACGACTCAATCATCACACCTGTACAGCCATCTTGGAGAGATAGAACTGAACTATTCGGTTACTTCAACGAATTTACTAAGAGATTTAACGAAACAGAACTATTGCGTGCAATGTACGAAGCAAGTTATAACGATAATGTTTATGTTATTGTACTTGATGAAATGAATATCGCCAGAGTTGAATATTACTTTGCTGAAATGTTATCAATTCTAGAAATGCCGGATTGTGATGAATGGGTAATCTCAATGGTTCCAAATGTATGGCCTGATGACCCTAAACACTTTGACCAAGGTAACTTTAAGATACCACCAAATATGTGGTATATCGGTACTGCTAATAACGATGACTCTACTTTTGCTATTGCCGATAAGGTTTACGATAGAGCAATGCCTATTGATATTGATAGTAAGGGTACTCCATTTGATGCACCGGATACTCCACCAGTACAGATTAACTATCATTATTTGGAGAGCCTATTTGACAATGCTAAGAAGCAATATCCTGTTAGCCAAGTACTAATTGATAAACTAAACAAGCTTGATGATTATGTTATTGAACATTTCCGTATTGCTTTTGGTAACAGAATTATGCGTCAGGTAATGTCCTTTACACCATGTTATGTTGCTTGTGGTGGTAAGGAAATTGACGGTCTTGACTATGTTCTAGCAAGAAAAATCTTTAGAAAGTTTGAATCTCTAAACCTATCATATATTAGAGACGAAATTGATGGCCTGGTTGCTTATATGGATCACCTATATGGTAGAGAAAATATGGGCGAAAGTAAGGCTTATCTACATAGACTTCAAAAGCTAGTATAAAAACAATATCACCTCTTCCTTATGGGAGAGGTGGACTTATTAATTTAAGATTATTTTATTGAGAATGAGGTGTGTCCTATGGGCAAAAAATATAATAAATTGTATCGTGCATATTATGAATTGCGTGAAACCCTAAAGGATGACTACACCTTTAATTATTATATTGACGGTATGGATAGAGCCGATAACGGTGAGGATGTTCACAGTGGTGAAATCTTCTCTCGTTATATTGATATGGACTGGGTTGAAGCAATTGAATATGCCTTGCCTTATATCCAAAATGCAGTTGATGAAATGCGTAGAACAATTATTTCCGAAGAAGAAGTAGTTAATGTTGCAAAAATCAAGAAGGTAGGTCCGGAAACTGTTAAACATTTAGCATCCCATGCTAATTATATTTCAAAAATTGATGAACGTGGTGATGTTATTCCTAACAATCTACTGAATGTTAGAAAAGAAGATACATATAACATTTATGAAAACAGAATGTTGTTTACACTTCTTACTAACATTTCAAGATTTATTTCTGAAAGATTTAGAAAGTTAAGAGAAACTCCAGAAGACTCACTTTATGAAACACATATCCACAGAGATGTTGATTATCATGGTCAGAAGATAAAGTTTAACTTTGACTTTAGAGATGAAAACCATGAAGTTGAAAAAGTAGATAATAATGAAGATGTTGAAAATTTAAGTGACTTTGACAGAGTAGTTAGAATCAGACAAATTACACAGGGTATCTTAAATTCACAACTTATGAAAGAGTTAGTTGGTATTGAGCCGGTTCATTCACCACTTACAATGACGAACCTTTTGAAGAAGAACCCTAACTTTAAAGAGGCTGTTCAACTTTGGACATTCCTAGAAAAATACAAAAAACCTGGCTTTGTTGTTGAGAAAAATGCCTTTAATGGTGAAATGAGTAAGGATATTAAGCGTGATATTTACGGACTTATGAGCCTTAACCGTTTCGTTATGGAAATTGAACAAAGTCCGGCTTTGAAGGAAGCTCTTCACGAAAAGTATTTAGACGAAAAAGCTGAAGAAGAGGCTCTTGCTGACCAAGGTACAAAGTCTAGAATAGCTTTTGAGAAAAAGCTGAAAGAAGTTCGTCAGGAAGAAATGAACATTAGGCTTCAGGAAATTCGTGAAAGAGAAACTGAAATTCATAAATTAAAGGCAACAATTGAACAGTTAAATATGACTCTTGAGCTAAGAGAACAACAAATTGTTGAGCTGACTAATAAGTTGAACTTAGCTTATGAACAGATTGAAGACCTAAAGAAACAGATTATGGTTCTTGAAGAAGAAATTGAGAAACTCAAGGCTGAAATCGAAAGATTATTAGGTATCATTGAAGAACAGAAAAAGAAAATTGCCGAACTGGAAGATAAGGTAGAAAAGTTAACTGCTGAACTTGAAAAGGCGAAAGCAGAAATCACAAGACTACTTGAACTTGAAAAACAGTTAAGAGCAGAGATTGATTCTTTAAATAAAGAAATCGTAAAGTTAAACGGTATTATTGCTAAGTTGAAGGAAGATATTGCTGAAAGAGATAGAATTATTGCTAATCAAAAGGCAGAAATTTCTTCTTTGAACAATGAAGTTGCAAACCTTAACAACACTATTGAAACCGAAAGAAAAGAACATAGTGCTGAAATTAGCCGTTTGAACTTAGAACATAAAAATGAAGTTGATACTTTAGTTGCAAATCATAATAATGAAATTGCTTCTATCAACACAAAGCATAGTGAAGAAATTTCTACTATCAATAGTAACCACCAAAATGAAGTTGCTGAAATTAATAGAAAGCATAGTGAAAATGTTAACTCTATTAATGCAGAGCATAAAGCAGAAGTAGAAGAAATTAATTCTAAAAATGCTGAAAATATCAACAAGTTAAATGCTAACTTTGACAAGAAAATGGCTAATGAAAAAGCTAATTTTCAAAATGAAATGTCAAAGCAACAGGCATCTTTCCAAAAGGAAAAGGATAGCTTAAATCAGACTAATGAAAAAGAAAGAAAGATTTATGAAGCTAAACTTGTTGTACTAAAAGATGAGCAAGAAAAAGAAATTAGCAAGATTAACACTAACCATTCTAAAGAAATAGAAAAGCTACACAGAAGTGCTGCTGATTCCTTAGCAAAGGAAAGAAAGATTCATCAGTCAGAAATTGCTAAGGTTAAAAAGCAGAAAGATAAGGCTTATTCTGAAGAAGAAAAGAAGTTTAATCAAAAGCTAAAAGAAGTTGAAAAAAGACTGGAAAAAGAGTATAATAAGAAAGTTAAAGAAATTAGAGAACAAGAGGCTAAAAAGGTTAAAGCCATTAAGCTAAAAGCTAAGAAAAAAATGTTTACTGCTGAGGAACTGGAGAATATTAAATAACCTAAAAGTAGTGAGGGTAATATGAGTAAAGACCAGAAACTTGTAAAAATAAAAAGGGATACCAAATCCCTAGTTATTAAAAACTTAATAGTTATGGCTGTGCTTATTATTATCGCACTAACCGGTGTTATCTCTTGGTTTACAAACAAGACCGAGGCAACTGCTGATGGTATCAATGTTATCTGCGAAGCACCTAAAGGTCTAAAAATTGCAGTAGTAAGACATGGTGAAGAAGCTCCTGATGTTAATGATGAAACTCAATGGTCTGAAGGGGAAATTACGTTAACTAAAGATGCGTATCCTTTCTTGAAAGAACAGTCAATTATCGAAATTACAAGTGACGGTACGGATTTCTATAAACCAAAGCTTACTCAAGAAAATGGTAAGGCTAAGCCTGATACAAGTGGTGTGTGGGATGTTGCTGATAAGGATTCTTATTTATCAATTGATGTTTATATGAAAACGGGTGAAGATCATGTGGTTTATTTGAATTCAGGAACAGAGATTTCTCCAATCTCTACCACATTAACAGGTGAACAATCCGGTAATAAAAGTGACGACGGTAATTTTTCAAAGGACTGTATTGTTGGAGCAGTAAGACTTTCTACTGTTTCTACTGTAAACCGTACAGATGATCCCACAATAAAAAATCTTTGGATACCTGCACCTCAAATTCACTATGACAGTGACAAAAAGGAAGTTACTTTAAATAATACTTCCGGCGATACGTTTAAACATAAGTATTGGGAAGTAGCGAAAAACTCAGATGGTAAAACAGGTATGCCTCAAGGTACTACACCTGTAGAATATGAAGGTGTTATTACAAACACAAATAATGATTTTAAATTAGGTGAAAATTGTAAGTTTGCCAATTTAACAAAAAAACAACCTAGTGATAAATATGCTACAGGTATGACAACAGTAAATATTTGGGTTGACGGTGAAGATGATGAAGCAAGATTTGCTATGGTTGGTGGAAAGTTTAAGGCAACAATTAAGTTATCCTTATAATAAGGCATTAAATTGAAAGGAAGTGATATGTGTGAAAAAAGAAAAGTATGTTTCAAAACATTGTGGTAATGTTTCACATAGTTTTAAGGGTATTTCTTATTCATATATATCACTCTTTTTAGTTGTTATGGTGCTTGTTGGTACAACAGTATCTTGGTTTACAATTAAGGATAATGCAAATATTAATTCAAATATTATGAATTTTAATTCAGGTACAGGGCTTCGTGTTAATGATGGTGAAGATATTACAAATCATATTAAAGTTGATAACTTTAAAATTGATGAGGCATCAAGTGTTGATGGCAGAAATTTATTTTTTCCGAATAATAACGTAGATGGTGATAATAATTTAACCTACTCATTGCAATATAGAGATGCTACTGTTGGTGACAAGAACAAAAGGTTTTTGTACAAAGATTTTACTGTTAGCGCAGACTCAAAGGAAACTAATGTTTATGTAAAGAGTTACACAATTACAGTCGGTGATGAAACATTTAATGGTTCAACACAGATTTTGTTTGAAGATAAAAATAACCCTTTGAAACCAACTGGTATTGTTACTCACGATGCTTGTCCCATTAGGATTGCATTCATTACTGACAGTCAGGATAAACCAACAGTTTTTGATCCAACTGCCCTTGTTGACAGATATGCAAAGACTTATCCGGCAATTAGTTCGACTGCTTTGGATACTGGTTTGGTTATAAATACAGAAAATTCAACTTCCATTTCATTCTCTGATTACTACTACGCAGTAGGTAAGCCAATATTTACACTAGAGGGTACGACCCCAAAGAAGGTGACTATGGTTGCGTGGCTTGAGGGCACAGGTGATAATTGTGATAAATATGCAGGCAAAGATCTATCTATTGATATAGAACTTGAAAGTAATTTTAAAGATATGGAATGGATTACTTTTGTAGATGATACTGTAGGTGATGATGATGCTTCAGTAAAACATTGGATTAATAAGGACAATGACTGTATTGTAACTATGACTTATAAAGACATTACTACAACAGATTCACCTTATCGTACAGTTATTATGCAAGAAAATGGTAATGATGATAAGGGTAATCCAACATGGGTTGCTCCAATTCCTGAAAAAGTTGTAACAGATATAACCTTTAATAGATACAGTCTTAACGATGAAATGATTTATAACGCATGGTATACCCGAGATCAGGTTGAAACAATGTGGGCACATAAGCTAGATGGCAGAAAACCTGCTGCACTTCAAGAGTCCAGAGAAATAAATGGTACAAGAAAAACTGTTTATACAGCTATTGGTGGTAACGGTTATAGTAAAACTGAGGATATATCAGAGAGATTATCACCTTGTTTGGGCTATTGGGATTACGAAAATATTTCCAGTGGTGGTTCTTCTTCCGGTGGTGGTTCCGGTTCAGGTGGCAGTGGCTCCGGTGGTGAAATTGTTGAAGATCCAAATGCTAAGATTAAGATAGGTATTGACTTTAACATAACTACTAATAAAAAGACTTGGTTAAAAGAGGATATTGATAATCATGGTTACAAAATGTATGCTAAGTTTACCGATGGAACATTGGTTCCTATGAAATTGGACAATGATGTTTGTAAGATTGATAATGATGGTAAGATTAATGATTATGAGATGAAAGTCAATTCGATTTTAACTGCTTTTGTGCTAAAGAGCGAATCAGATACAAAGACAATTAAAATAGATAAAAATGTTATATTTAATAGAAGTATGAATATTACAATGGAAATTTCAAATAATGATGTTGCTCATAGAACAAATTAATGAATTATTAAGATAAGGAGATGTCACAAATGAATAAGAAAAGGCCATTACATGGCAAAAAAACTGAGAAAAGTGATAATTTCCTTGGTCGTATGTCAATTAAGACAATTGTACTATCAGTTGTAGCACTTATCCAAATGATGCTTTTAATTACCGGTACAACATTTTCTTGGGTAGAAACAATTTCTTCTTTGGCACTTACCGGTGGCGGTATAATTGACAATCCTGTTAAGACAGTTGCGAATATCGGTTCCGGCAGTGATTACGATAAAGCGTTGGATCTAGACGCTTATTTCAAAAAAGCCGGTAATGTTCATTTATCAACTTGTTCCAGTGCTGACGGTCAGAACTTTTATTTTCCTATTGTTGGTGATAACAATAATTATCGTCAATCAACTGTAAATGACCGTAATGTAAACTACATTGGTTATAATCTTAAAGTAGTAAATAAAGAAAAAAATAAAAGTAAAGATTTTAAGTTTGGTAATATACCATCAATCAAAATCGGTAATGAGGCAGTAACAGACAACAGAGTGCGAATTGCTATTACAGTTGATGGTGTTACTAAGATATTCTCTAATAAAGATGATACTGAAAATGTTGTAGCAGCTACTGACGGTAAGCTTTCAAAAACTACGGTTAACGCTTTTGGCGAATATACTAATTCATCAGATGAAAATGTGACTTCACCGGTATTTTCTATACCTGCAAAGTCTAGTAAAGAAGTAAAAATTTCTCTTTGGCTTCAAGATTCTAACGGTGGCAATAACGGAGATGTAGCGGTAAATGACTTTACACTGGTTGTCAGCAAGAAGCGTGTAGAAGTGAAATATGGCACTGACTCAGACAGTACAATGGGTGATATTTCTATTGGTAGCAATAATCAACAATTTTATTACGGAGAAGAGGGTACTACGGTTCCTCTAAATGCTACTGCAAAACCGGGTTACAAGTTTATGGGTTGGTACAAAGATAGTGGTTGTCAAAAGGAAGCTCCTGTAACACGCGGTAATTTTAAAATAGGTAGTGACAGCAATATAACTTTATATGCGTTATTTAAGAAAACTTATACCGTTAATGTTATTGCCGTAACTGATAATGTTCAAGGTGGCAAAGGCGGTACAGTTAAGATTGATTCCGGTACTGCATCTGACAAGGCAACTAAAAATGATGTAACTGTTGGAGAAACGGTAAAACTTACTGCGACACCTAATGAAGGTTATGACTTTGTTGGTTGGTATGACAGTGCTACTGAAGATACTCCTCAGATTACCGGTGAAAACCCTACTAATGTTGAGATTGACAGTGTTAATCCTACTAATAGAACTATCTATGCTAGATTTGAAATCAAGAAATATACAGTTACTGCAAGTGCAGTTTCTGAAGATGACGATGATAACATACAAGGAAACAAAATCACCTATGGTGATGAGTCAAAAGCACAAGTTCAAGTTATTGTAAATCATGGTGGTTCTGTAACATTTAAGGCTATTCCTGCTGATGGCTCCGGTTATGTATTTGACGGTTGGTATAAAGACAAGGATTATAAACTTTCCGATAATACAACTTATACAGTTAGTTCAGTAAAAGCTAACCAAAATATTTATGCTAAATTTGTTTTAAAACGATATACTGTTGATGTATATGCCTATTGCTATAATGATAAAACACCAGATTTGAGTGAACAGGTTAATTATGGTAAAATTAAATCAGATAATGAAACACTAGAAACTCATACTACACGAATTGTAAAGTATGGAACATCCTTCTCATTTACAGCTGTAGGAAACGAAAACTGCGAATTTGAGGGTTGGTATAATAAAGCTGACGATACTTTAATTGATAGAGAAAATGTTTATAGTGTTGATTCATTTAAAGGTGACTCTCAAACAAGCGAAAACAAAAAGAGTTTTTATGCTAAGTTTAAGATAAAAACAAAGAAAATTACTGTTCATCCTGTAAAGAATGATACAACAGATACTTCAACCGTAAACATTAACCGTACACTTACTGCTGACACAATAAACTATGGCGAAACAGCAACAATTTCTGCTGAACCTGGTGCAAACAGTGAGTTTAAGGGTTGGTTTACTGACCAGGATTGTACTGAGAGAGTCGGAGAAAATTATCTTGACAAGAATTTGTCTATTACAGTAAATAAAGATACACCTACTGATTATTATGCTAAGTTTGAGAAGAACACTGAAATGGTGGTTTATTTCGATAATAGTAAGTCTAATTGGGATACTCCATATATTTATTTATGGGGTAGTTCGGATACTAATGCCGGATTCCCTGGTGAAAAAATGACCCGAATCGGTACATCATCAATTTATCAGTATAAAGTTGATTTATCTAAAAATTTCACAAACGTCATATTTAGTAAAGGTGATAGTGGAGATCAAACCGCTAACTTAACATTGCCTAAACCAACTGATGAGAATAATATGTTTGTTTATGATAAGGATAGAAATGGTGATAAAAAAGGCGATTGGACAAAGTACACAGAGTAAACTTCTTCAGAAAAATATACAATTTATTTAACCAATAATATGGGCTGGGACAAAGTTTATTGTTATGCTTGGAATGCTACGACTACCGGTAAATTCCCGGGTGTAGAAATGACTGACACAACATATAAAAATGAGCAAAATCAGGCAGTTTATAAGGTTGAAATTGACTCAACTTATACTTAGTAACGGTAAAAAAGAGCAGGGTGCAGAGCAGACAGTAGAAATTAGTGATTTTAAAGATGGTACTGCTTATTATTTAAAGGATGACAAAGATACTAATCAACATTATTATGTTGATACATGGACTTATACTCCGAGTAATTAAGAAATAGCGAGGTGAAACTATGAGAAAAACAAGAATAATTGCAATTTTGTGCTTATCATTAATATTATGCTTTTTGTGTGTTTCAACAAACACCTTCTCATGGTTTACCCGACCTAAAGAAGGAAACGGTAATTCTTTTAGTTGGAGTAAGAATTCTTATAATCAAACTTCTAGTAAAAATTTTGATGTTAAAACTTACGAAATGACTAGTGAAGAGGGAGTTTATGATACAACTTCTATTTCTGAAATAAATGGTAAAACTGTACCTGCCGGTAAAAGATTGTGCTATAAAACAGAGATAAAGAATACCGGTGAACTAAAAGCTCAAACAGTTTCACTTTATCTTTCCGGAGTTGAATCTTCTAAGTATGCCAAAACATATGTAGGTGTTAATAATCCTATGAAAACCCATAAACATTTACAATCTAATACCGGTAACAAGGTTATCAATGATATAAACAAGAAAAATGTTTATGTTGGATTTAATACTTCAAACAATTTTAATCCTGCTGATTTTTCAGTTCACTATTGGGGTGATGGTGTTACTCCAGGTAATTCAGTTGTGGCTTCTGATTATCAGCATGGCACAATAGAAGCATTTAAATCCCAATACTATCTTTATCATGCTGAGATTCCATATGATGCAACTTGTGTAAAACCTAGACTTAAAAATAATGATACATATTATGGTTCAGATAATACTAATGCAAATACTAATAATTTGATTGGTATTTTCAAAAATTCCAGTGGTAATACTGATGCTGACTATGCTTCTACAGGCGAGGGTGCAGGTATTAAGCAGTTTTATTCTTTAGCAACAGTTAGTGTTGGTAAGACTATTGATCTTTCTGCTATTGCTCAAGGAACAAGTATTAATTACAAAGTAGAAGATAGTAAAATAGCAACAGTTGATAGTAATGGTGTAGTTACCGGTAAGGCTGTTGGTCAAACAAAATTGACATTAACTGCTACCGGTGCTCATGGAGACACTCAAACTGCTAATTGTAGACTGGTTGTTACAGCTGAAACGAAAAAATTAATCAGTGTTCCGGTAGTTACTAATATGGTAACATATCCTTATAATGAAAAAACTAAAGAAAATTTAGTGGCTGTATATTGGTATATTAAGAATGAAGGTTCTTCTGATATTACTGTTAGTGTTGACAAAATCAATTTGACACTATAATCTTATAGTATAAATATTATTTGGTGATAGTGTGAAGAAAGCAGTAAAAGAAAAATCAAAAAAGTATAAAACATTTGTCACAGTAAAGAACACCATCGGGTGGTTCTTGGTTGTATTACTGGGAATTGCGATGGTTATTATTGTGGTAACAAGAATAAATGGAGAAACTCCAACAGTATTTGGCTATACTATTTTTAGGGTAACAACCGGTAGTATGGAACCAGAATTGCATGTTGGAGATATTATCCTTGATAAATCGGTAGAAGAAAGTGAAATCAAAGTAGGGGACATAATTTCCTATGATGGCAGTGGTTCACTTGACGGTATGGTTATCACCCATAAGGTTATTAAAGCTCCTTATAAGGATGATAATGGCAACACAATGTTGCAAACTCAAGGTATTGCTAACAATACACCTGACCATCCAATAAAGATAAGCCAAGTTAAAGCAAGATTTGTGGCAAAAATACCACTTGTCAATTCTTTGTATAACTTGTTCTTGTCACCATGGGGTCTGGTAATATTCTTGCTACTGATTATACTAATCTTCCTTGATGAACTTATTAATTTTATAAGAGTTCTTACAGGTAATGCAAAACCTAAGGCTGATATTAATGATATTATCAAGCGACTTCAAGAGGAAGAAAGATTAGAAAAAGAAAAGAAAAAGTCATCAGAGATTGATGACCCTAAAATGAAAAAGATTGATGATGTTTATAATCATATAGTTAAAGATGATTCGGATAAAAAATAAGAAAAGGCTGTTGCAATGAGGCAACAGCCTTTTGCTATGCCTATAAATCCTCAGATTTAAGCTGTATCAATTGATCAAGTGTTAATATAGTAAATTGTATGAATACTTAGTTAAAATCAAAATAGCAAAAAATAAGGATACCAATGATGGTATCCTTATCTAAATATTAGTGTTAAATGTGATGATTAAAAATCGTTTTTCAACTTTTAATCTCATTTAATAATTCCTTCTCAGGCAAATGCTTACATATTAGTTTTTCTAATTGAAATACTTTTCTATGGTTTTTCATTTGATTTGCTATAAATACAGTTGTATCTTTTGAATAGTGTTCTATACAGTAGATAACTATATGACAAAACTGACTTAACTTACTTACCATAAATCAATTCATTTTCTTTACTTCTTCAAAAGTATCTACAATGTCCTGACTAGGCTTTTTAGTTAGTAGGCTAACAACAATAATTACGATTAAACCGGCTAAGAAAGCAGGTAGTAGTTCATAAATGTTTAGGAATGAAAGTTCAGGGTTAGATGCACCGATAGGAGCGATTAGGTACTTCCATACAAATACCATAGCACCACCTACAAACATACCGGAGAATGCACCGTACTTATTAGCTCTTTTCCAGAACAAAGCACATAGTACAACAGGACCAAATGCTGCACCAAAACCGGCCCAAGCAAATGATACAATTTGGAATACTGATGAGTTAGGGTCCCAAGCTAGGATAACTGCTACAACTGAGATTACAAGAAGTGTAACTCTGGCAATAATCATAGCTGATTTTTTTGATGTTTTAACCTTAAATAATCCACCAACAATGTTTTCTGATACACCGGAAGATGCAGCCAGTAGCTGACTGTCAGCAGTACTCATTGTTGATGCCAAGATACCGGCCAAGATAACACCGGCTAATAAAGCAAATACAATACCATTCTTAGAAAGTAGATTTGCAATGCTTATTATGATAGTTTCGCTATCTGCTAAGTGTTCAAGAGTACCGTTATTTGTCATAGCAAGACCAACAAAACCGATAAATACTGCAATTGCAAGTGAAATAACAACCCATACAGTTGCAACTCTTCTTGATAGCTTTAATTGCTTACTGTCACCAATAGCCATAAATCTTAGTAAAATATGTGGCATACCAAAGTAACCAAGACCCCAAGCCAGTAGGGAGAATATTGAAAGTAAACTAAATGGTGTTGATGTTTTTGTAGCTACATCAAAGCTTTCTGTTAAGCTAAAGTAACCCGGTAATGACTGAGCATTTGCAATAACATTTTCAAAACCACCGGCAGAATAAGTACCAAAGCCAAGAATAACAATTAATGCAACTGTCATAATAATGCTTTGCATAAAGTCTGTTGTTGATGCTGCAAGGAAACCACCAATAGTTGTGTAGCCTACAATAACAAGTGCAGAAATAACCATTGCTAAATGATATTCAAGACCAAATACTGTACTGAATAGCTTACCACAAGCAGCAAAACCGGATGCAGTATATGGAACAAAGAATACAATGATTACTACTGCTGAAATTGCCATAATAACCTTATTCTTTTCACCATATCTTTTTGAGAAAAACTCCGGAATAGTAATAGCGTCAATCTTTTGGCTATAGTTACGAAGTCTTTTAGAAACAATTAGCCAGTTAAAATATGTACCGATAGCAAGGCCTAAAGCTGTCCACACAGCTTCACTAGCACCACTTAGGTATGCAACACCTGGAAGTCCCATAAGTAGCCAGGAACTCATATCAGAGGCCTCAGCACTCATTGCAGTTACAAGTGGACCTAGTTTTCTGCCACCTAAATAAAAGTCATCTACAGAATTGTTTTGTCTAGCACATACAACACCGATTATTAGCACAAGGAAAAGATATGCTACAATGGATATTAATATGCATATGTTGGATGTTGTCATAATACCCCTCCATAATAAAAAGTCTTTATCATTTTACCACATTAAAGTGCAGTAGTCAAATAAAAAGGAGTTTTTTGCATTATAATGTAAGTTCCATTACATAGTCATCCATAATATAACCTTTGCCAATGTCAGTTTGTTCACTTCTTATTGTTTTGTAGCCACAATGGTTATACACATCAATTGTGTGCTTATTGTATTTATTTACAGTTAAGTAAACTGATTTCTTCTTTAGCTCTTTTGCTCTTGCGATAACAAAGTTCATCATTTTACTTGCATAGCCTTTACCTCTGTTTTCAAGTGTTAGGTAAAGTTTGCTTAAAAATAACTTTTCTTCTTCCGGATGAACAACAATGAAACCTATGTTTTCATTATCTTTCTGTACGAAATAAAATTCATAGCCACTATTAATTTGCTTATCCATAGCGTCTTTACTAAAGAACATTTCAACCATATAGTCAATTTGTTCTTTCTCAAGAATACAAGGAAAGTACTCATGCCATACTTTGTCTGCAAGAAGATAGAAAGAATGAATTTCATCATTATTTTTAACTAATTTGTAAGCTAGTTCCTTATTCATAATAAAACCTCTTAAAGTGTAATAACATAATTATACAACTAAAATTATTAATGTACAATAAAAAACGCACTAGCAAATGCTAATGCGTTCTATGGTGGGCCAACAGGGATTCGAACCCCGGACCAACCGGTTATGAGCCGGTGGCTCTGACCAACTGAGCTATTGGCCCTAACAGTATTTTTAATTATATCAGTGGTTCTCTAATTTGTCAATAATTAATTGTTTATTTTTTGTGCATTTTTCTGTAAAATTAAGAGTTTTTTCGCAAGAAATTTTACTTTTAAAGGTATGTGAAATTTTTGTAAAATGTGATATAATATATGTGTAAGAAATATATGAGTAATAAATCGAATTATTAAGAAGCTCAGACTGAACAGTGTTATTTGAATGGAGAATGAAAGATGTATCAAGAGGGTGACAAGGTAATCAACAGCAATGGTGTTGCCTGTGTAATTGACAGAATTGAAAGAATGAAGATGCCTCATAGCAAGATTAGAAAAAATTACTATGTTATGCACGATATTCAGAAAAGTGATAATGTTTATTACATACCACAAGAAAATGAAGAGAATATGCGTTCACCAATGACTAAAGCAGAGGCAGAGGGATTGATTGACAATATTCCTCAAGTCGATCCTATTGATGTTAAATTTGATAGGTTTAGAGACGAAGCATATAGAAAATGTATGAAAGAGGCTACTCCGGAAGTACTGGTTGCTATGCTAAAGTACTTTGTTGCCAGAAAGAAAAAGCGTCAGAGAGTAGGGAAGAGCCTTTCTGCTATTGATGAAAAGTATATGAGAATTTCATCAAGAAATCTATTTTCGGAACTTTCTTGTTCAATGGATATTTCTGTTGAAGAAGCTGAAAGCCTTGTGTATGGTAATTTCTCATAATTACTCAATCTAATATTAAATTAGGACTATCGTTTGATAGTCCTTTTATTTTGCATAATTTGCATAAAATTATTATATTTGGCTGAAAAGATAACCGAATAAAAATAGATATAAAAAATAAGAACCATTCAAACGAACGGTTCTTATTGGTGGGAGATGGTGGATTCGAACCACCGAAGGCGTTGCCAGCAGATTTACAGTCTGTCCCCTTTGGCCACTCGGGAAATCTCCCATATATAAAGCCTACTGTATTTAGTAGGCTTGTTTTGGAGCTGGTGGACGGACTTGAACCCCCGACCTGCTGATTACAAATCAGCTGCTCTACCAACTGAGCTACACCAGCTTATGTAGTTTTCTCAGTAATTTGAGTTCCAAATTACTGACGCTCCATTACTATACCACAATAATAATCTGTTGTCAAGAAAAAATTGAAAATATTTTGATTTTTGTTTGTTTATGAGAGAAGTTTGTTCAATTATGTCTGTGGGTAAAGATTAATCAGTTCTGCAAATTAGTTTTCAATTTTGTTTTTGCGTATATAGATAGGTTGTTCAATAAATTGAAAAAGCTTCTTATGGATTAGCACAATTAAAATTAAAAAACTAATTTATCGCAATACACATAGGGGAAAGAGTAATGAATTACAGTAACAATATAGAATATAAAACAAAAAAATAAGAACCATTCAAACGAACGGTTCTTATTTGGTGGGAGATGGTGGATTCGAACCACCGAAGGCGTTGCCAGCAGATTTACAGTCTGTCCCCTTTGGCCACTCGGGAAATCTCCCATATATAAAGCCTACTGTATTTAGTAGGCTTGTTTTGGAGCTGGTGGACGGACTTGAACCCCCGACCTGCTGATTACAAATCAGCTGCTCTACCAACTGAGCTACACCAGCTTATGTAGTGTTTTGTGTTAGTGAACTTTCCGTATCTCTAACGCTCCCTTACTATACCATATGGAAAAATTTTTGTCAACAATTTTTTTGAATTTTTTTAAATCTTTTTTAATTCTTTTTAAAGAAAAGTATTTTTTATTGGCTTTTAGTTACACTATAGTGAGGTGAAAAGTGTGAATATAACTGGGCTACAGGTGGCTAATTGTCGAAGAAAATTATTATTATTATTTTTTTTAAATATATCCGATTATCTCTGCACAATTACAATAATTCAGTACAATGGATTTAAAGAAATAAATCCTATAATGATTTATCTGCTTGAGAAACCTATGTTTTGCTTTATGATAAAGTGTGTTTTGCCTTTATTATTGGTGGGTTATATTTTTTATGCCATTAAGAATGCATCGGATAATCTGATTTTTATAGTAAATATTGTAATGTTTGTTGTGGTAGTGTTTTACTTGCTGATTAACATTATGCACATAATTAATTTTATAGTTTTGTTCAATATGTACTAAAAGTGTTTTAGAAAATTTGCAAAACATAATCATAATTCTTTTAAAGCACGAAACAACCTTATACTATGATATAATGATTTCATAAAAATCCACCTGTAGCGTACTTGGATAACGCATCAGATTCCGATTCTGGGGATAGCAGGTTCGAGTCCTGTCAGGTGGACCATTAAAAATAAGGAGGTTGGTGTTATGATAAAGAAAATTAGCACTCTTGCTATTTGCGATTTTGTTTTAGCTCTAATCATATATGCCAGAGTAAACCTTAAGAATGCACTTCTTTCTGAAATAACTACATATACAAGCAGAGAAACTGCTAATCAAGTTTTAACTAACAGTAATTTTGTAGTAGTCATAACACTGGCCCTTGTAGGTGCAGTAATAAGTGTTATGGTTTTATCAAGTACAAAAAACATTCCACAGCTTTTGATGGATATACTTTTCATTGGTGTTGTTGGTGTGGTACTTGCTTTGTGGTGGAAAGTCCTTGCAGTTACCGGTTGGGGATATTTCTGTAGTTATCAAGAACTAATGACCTATGTAGGCTCATTTATGGTTGGTGCTTGTATATTAAAACTTATTACATATATTTTCCGTAAAAGGATTTGATTGTATGGGGATTATAAGCAATATAAAAAATAAATATAAAGTAAATAAAAATATTTTGTGGGCAATTAATGGCATACTGACTGCTATTACAACGGTTTACAGTGGATACATAATTTATTCTTGTTTTCCTATTGTAAAGGGAAGCATTGCTCTAATTACAGTAGCAACACTATGCATTATTTTTAATTTTCTTTCTTTTTGTCTGAATAGAAAGTATCTTAATACGCCCATTTCAATTTGCTCACTGATTATTATGGCACTATTAACTGCTATATTAGTTATTAACCCTAATTATAATTGGTATATGTGGGTTGAAGTTGCGCTAAATGTTGTTACTGCTTTGCTGACTATTATATATCAGTTTGTTGGTGTAAAGATTGGTTGGAAAGAAAATAAGCTGGTGAAAATCGCTAAGGTTAAACTTGACTTTGATTTTAAGCCGGAGGACTTGATTGAAGAATATAAAGTAGCGCTAAATGCTATTGATAAGAAGTATCATTTTGGTGCTAAAGATAGAGAAAAGTTTGAAAAAGAAAAAGAAGAACTTTTGCAGGATACTCACCAAATTTTGAAAGAATTTATTAGTAATGATGAGGTCACTTTGCTTGATAAACTGGAAACACTTTATAAAGCAAAGGCAATTTTGATTATTTCTGAGGACAACTATCTTCTCTGGAAAAATCAGCTTATTAATAACTCAACAGAGATTGAAAGAGTTAAGAAAGAAACAGAAAACCTATACAAAGTAGGTAGTATCAGTGAAGAAGAATACAACCATTGTATGAAACTTCTTGAGGATGAATTTTAAATTAACACTTCAATTTGTTATATATACACAAACGATAATGTATATTGTTTGTGTATTTCCATTTTTTTACTGTTGAAAGAAAAATGAGAAAAATGATATAATAATAATATATGAGATTAGGAAGTGTTTACAATTAACGATAAGCTGTTGAATTGTTTCGGTATAATTACAAAGTCAGAGATTGATTTGTTTCTTGACTGCATAAGTGATTTGATTGAAAGTGAAGTAGTACAGAAAATGTGTAACTTTACTCAGCATGGAGATACAACAACCTTTGACCATTGTTTGATGGTTTCTTTCAAAAGTTTTCAGTTTTGTAGAAAATTCAATCTTGATTATCGTGCTGCTGCAAGAGGAGGACTTCTTCATGATTTGTTCCTTTATGATTGGCACGATAAGGATTTAGAAATAAACCTACATGGCTTTTATCATCCGGGAATAGCACTTAGAAATGCTGAAAAAGCCTTTGTTTTGGATGATAAAGAAAAGGAAATTATTAAGAAACATATGTGGCCACTTACAGTTGTGCCACCAAAATGTAGGGAAGCGTATGTCATCTGTTATTTTGACAAGACATGTACCTTAAAAGAAGTTTTCAAAGAATGGGGAGTGTCCTTGCGTAAACTGATGACAAGGGGTTTAGTTAAGAAGTAGGTGGAGAAAAGTGAACTTAGTGCAATATTTTTTAGCGTTTATGTTATATAGCATTATTGGCTGGGCCTATGAAACTGCACTATATACAGTTCAGGAAGGAAGATATATCTCTTCCGGATTTCTAAAAGGTCCTTACTGTCCGATTTATGGTGGTGGGGCAGTAGCAATGGTATTTTGCTTTTATGGTAGAACAGATAATTCTTGGGTGATTTTCTTTGGAGGTATGGCTATTGCTACAATTATTGAATATTTAGTAGCAGTTATACTGGAAAATTGTTTCCATAAAAAATGGTGGGACTATAGCAATATTAGATTTAACTTTCAAGGAAGAATTTGCCTTTTAGGTGCATTGTGTTTTGGTACACTTTGTATGCTTTTATGTAAAGCAGTACATCCTGCTTTTATGAAAATGATTTCTATTATTCCGGAAGATTATCAGTTTTGGTCAGCTATTGTTTTGGCTGTTATCTTCGTATGCGATTATATTTATACAATAGCTATGTTACATAAAACAAAGAAAACTCAGTCAAAAAACAGAGAGGAATACGAAAATGAACTTCCTCAGCTAAATACTCAGGAATTGTTTTCTAATTTAGGTAACAAGATTAATAGCAAAATTAAGATTAAAGATAGAATTCACTTTGGTGGTATCAGCTATATTATAGAAAAACTAAAATTAAAACCTTTCTATATAGAAAAGGTTGAACCACTATATGCTCCTATTAAGGAGAAGTTTAAAGAATTTAAAGAAAAATAATAATTAACTAAAATGCGAAGATTTTTAGTCTTTGCATTTTTTTCGGTAAGGAGATAAGATGGGATTTTTCGACTATATTACAAAAATTGATTTTAGTATTCTGTACTATATTCAAGAACATTTAAGATGTTCTTTCCTTGATTTCTTAATGCCACTGTTTGGATTTATTCAAGAGGGTGGTATGGCGTGGATTGTAATTTCAATCATACTAATCTGTTTTAAGAAAACAAGATATTGTGGTTTTGCAATTTTACTTGCAATGGGCATAGACACTTTGATTACAGAATTTGCACTAAAGAATATTATTTGTAGGGTTCGCCCTTGTAATATAGATTTCTCTATAAAAATGCTTGTTTCAAGACCTGATTCTTATGGCTTTCCATCAAACCATTCAGCAAGTGCTTTTGCAGCAGCAACTGCTTTGCTTGTTACTTTAAAGAAAAAGAGATGGGCTATTTTGGGATATATCCTTGCAACAGCTATTGCCTTATCTAGATTATATGTTTTTGTACATTTCCCATCAGATGTACTTGTTGGTGCTATTGTAGGTTCTTTAATTGCATTGTTGGTATGCTTCTTAATGAAGAAAACAGGTTTTAAAGAATTTTTGATACATAAAAATATTATTGAGAGGTAAAAATTGTAATGGAAAGATTAACAATTAAGAAGTTGTACAATTTAGACGAAACTATTGCAAAAGATTTGTTTGAGGGTCTTACATATCCTTGGGAGGCTTTGCCTTTAATTGGTGACTTTATTATTAAGCTAGGTAACACACTTGATCCTGATATTTACGAAAAGAAAGGTGACAACATTTGGATTGCTAAGTCAGCTAAAGTTTTTGACTCAGCATACCTAAATGGTCCACTTATTATTGATGAAGATGCCGAAGTTAGACAGTGTGCATTTATCAGAGGTAATGCTATTGTAGGTAAGGGTGCTACTGTTGGCAACTCTACAGAACTTAAGAATGCTATTCTGTTTAATGGTGTTCAAGTTCCTCACTTTAACTATATTGGTGACAGTATTCTAGGTCATATGTCACATACAGGTGCAGGTTCAATTACATCAAACCTAAAGAGTGACAAAACTCTTGTAACTGTTTTATTAGACGGTAAAAAGGTTGAAACAGGTGTTAAAAAGTTTGGTGCTATGCTAGGAGACCATGTAGAGGTTGGCTGTAATTCAGTTCTAAACCCAGGTACTGTTATCGGTAAAAATACTAATGTATATCCACTTTCATTCGTTAGAGGCTATGTAGCAGAAAACTCAATCTATAAAAGATTAGGCGAAGTAGCTGAAAAGCATTAATAAATATAGGATAGGTAGAACAAAGCCCCACATAATAATATGTGGGGCTTTACCTATATATAGTATAGTTAAAATTCAATTCCTTTTCTTGCAGATATACCTCTGTCATAAGGATGAGCAACTTTTCTCATTTCGGTACAGTAGTCAGCAAGTTTAAGTATCTTTTCACTTGGGTTGTGACCGGTTAAAACAATTTCGATATTCTTAGGAGCATTGGCTAAGAAGTCAAAAAGATCACTTTCAGAAAGCATATTGTTTTCAATTGCAATAAATATTTCATCAAAGATAACCATATTGTATTTGCCCACTAATGCTTCCTTAGCACAATACTCAAATGTATTTCTGCAATGCTGACGACATTGCAATTTTTCTTCATCAGTCATATCTCTGACAAACTTAACATGGTTAGGACAAGGAGTAAGGGTAATGTTAGGTATAAGCTCCATTGAGCGTCTTTCACCGGAATCATTGCCTTTTAAGAATTGAGAGAATAGCACCTTTCTGTCGCTACCGGCAGCTCTCATAGCAATACCAACAGCACAGGTTGTTTTGCCTTTGCCATATCCATAGTAAATGTGTAGCATATAGCACATTCCTTTCTATATATAATAGTATAAGTTATTTTCTAATATAATAATATATCCCATTGAAAAAATAATCAAGTGTGTTATAATAC
>OBVH01000318.1_pt1 | contig 28669 bp, 29 predicted proteins | sample 1495001 | NCBI WGS metagenome assembly OBVH01 (sample SAMEA2579959, study PRJEB22360) | human gut metagenome
ATTCCGTACAAAAATTCCTGATTTAGGAACTTTTTTTGTACGGAATTCATCGTTTTTGGACTATTTACACCAAACTAACTTTTCAGTTACATGCATGACTGTTTTGCATATACATATAGCTTGTGTTACAATAAACAGAAAAGCAGGAATTGGGGAGAGAATTGTATGAAAGCACAGGGATTATTGTTTCAAGTGCAAGATAAAGGTTACCGTGATTTTCAGAGCAAGCTGATCCCGACGATCCCGGCGGAGACGATTATTGGCGTCCGCACGCCGGCTATACGGAAGCTAGCAAAAGAATATGCCAAGGATCCGGAGAGTGCAGCGTTTTTGATGCAACTGCCGCATACTTATTACGATGAGAATATTCTGCATGCCTTGCTGGTGGCGGAGATAAAAGATTACGACACCTGTGTAAAAGAGGTGGAACGTTTCCTGCCTTATGTGGATAACTGGGCAGTGTGTGATATTTTTTCTCCGAAGGTGTTCCGTAAAAACAAAGACAAACTCCTAGAAAAAATAAAGGAATGGGCTGCCTCAGAGCACCCCTACACCTGCCGCTTCGGAATGGAAATGCTGATGATGCATTTTCTGGATGAGAATTTTCGACCGGAATATTTGGAGATCCCGGCAGCGGTGCATTCCGAAGAATATTATGTGAACATGATGATTGCCTGGTTCTATGCCACGGCACTGGCAAAACAGTGGGATGCTGCCGTCAGCTATATCGAAGAGAAGCGCCTGAATCCATGGACGCATAATAAGACCATACAAAAAGCACGGGAAAGTTACCGGATCACACCGGAGCAGAAGGAATATTTGAAGACACTGAAGGTGTAAACGGAGGATAGGACAGCATGAATGATAACATGGAATTTCGCAAGGCAAAACGAGAAGAAGCGGAAGAAATTCTGCAATTATACCAGTCACTGATCGGAACCGAATATTGTGTCTGGACAGAAAGTTATCCCACAGAACGGGAAGTGGAATTTGACCTGTCGAGAAATGCATTGTTTTGTCTGTATGAGAAAATGCCGGAACCTGATGAGAGAGAACAGAGGGCGAGGCTGTCGGAAGGGCAGACAGTGGGACCGCTGCCGGTTACGAGAGGACGATTAATAGGCACAATCTCCATAGACGATGACCCGGAAGTGGAGGCACTGTCCTGTTGGTCAGAGGACCTTACCCCGGTGGCAGAGCTGTCCAGACTGGGAGTGGCGGTAGAATATCAGAATCGCGGCATTGCCAGGATCCTGCTGCAGGAAGCTATGGCGGAATTGAAATCACAGGGTTATAAGGCGGCACACATATTAGTGGCAAAGGACAACGTGAAAGCCCTGCGTTCTTATGAAAAATTGCATTTTACCACAGCAGGGGAATGTGAGCTTTTCGGACATTCCTACTGGTGTTATGAGAAAGAATTATAGAAGTGATCACTATGCAAATCAATGAAACAGAGAGGAAAGACGATATATGGTAATGATCGATCTGATCACGGGCTTTTTGGGATCCGGAAAGACCACTTTTCTGAAAAAATACGCAGAGTACCTGATGGATCAGGGACTGCATATCGGCATTCTGGAAAATGATTTCGGTGCCATCAACGTGGATATGCTGATGCTCCATGAACTGCGGGGAGACCAGTGTGAACTGGAAATGATCGCCGGAGGATGCGATGCGGAGAGCCACAGGAGGCGTTTCCGTACGAAGCTGATCTCCATGCGGATGTGCGGTTATGACAGGGTGCTGGTGGAGCCGTCGGGAATCTATGATGTAGATGAGTTTTTTGATGTACTTCGGGAGGAGCCGCTGGACCAATGGTACGAGATCGGCAATGTCATCGCCATACTGGATGCGAGACTGGAGAAAAATCTTTCACAGCAGGCAGACTATCTGCTGGCATCGGAGGCTGCCAATGCCGGAAAAGTGATCCTGAGCCATGCGGATGCAGCCACCAGGGAACAGTGTGAGGACACGGTGGCACATCTCAACCGGGCACTGGAACAGATCCGCTGCGACCGGAGAATCGACCCTGAGAAAGATATCTTACAGAAAAATCTCACGGATCTGACAAAAGAAGATTTAGAGGAAGTATCCAAATGCGGTTATCGTCTGGAAAGTTACCGTAAGATGGATTTAGAGAATGAGCAGAGCTTCGACTCTTTATTTTTCATGGAAGAGAAGATTACCTCGGAAGCTTTGGAGCGGGCGGTCCCCAGGCTGTTTGCCGACAAGTCCTGTGGGGAGGTATTCCGTATTAAGGGTTTTGTGAAAAATAAGGACGGACAATGGATGGAATTAAATGCAACCCATGACAGCAGAACATTAGACCCCATCGCAGTGGGGCAGGAGGTGCTGATCGTCATCGGAGAGCATTTACAGGAAGATAAAATCAGAGAGATTCTGAAGGAGGAAGAGACATGTCAATCTTAAGCCAGTTAAACAGTGTACCGATGTACCTGATCTGTGGAGGTATCATTGCTTTTGTGGCGGTGGTCTGTGTGATTTTTCTGGTGAGGGCTTACTGCGCCGGGCAGGCACTTGGTATGGATACCACGAAAATGAAGCGTACGATCATCTCCAGTGCGACCTTTTCCCTGCTGCCCAGTGTGGGAATTCTGCTGGGTGTCATCGCCCTGTCGGGAAGTCTGGGAACACCCTGGCCGTGGCTTCGATTGTCCGTGATCGGTGCCCTGCATTATGAGACCCAGGTGGCGCAGGCAGCAGCGGAGCAGGTGGGAATGAGCACATTGTCTGCTGCGGAAATGACACCGCAGGCATTTTCCACGATCGCCCTGCTCATGAGCATCTGCATTATCTGGGGCATGGCATTGTCCATTTTCCTGAATAAAAAATATACACAGAAGCTGACCTCGAATAAAAAATCCGGCAAGCCGGGCTTCGGAGATATGGCAATGACTGCCATGTTCATCGGACTGGTCAGCACCTACATCGGAAGATATCTCGGCGGTTTTGTATCGGAGAACGGATTGTTTACGTTTCACGGAGATTACATTCCGTTAGTGGTAATGGCGGTATCGGCACTGGTGATGGCAGGATTTGTATACCTCATTGAGAAAAAAGGAAAAGCCTGGGTGGACAGCTTTTCCATTGCCGGAAGCATGATCATCGGCATGACAGCAGCCGTACTGGTGGGATTGCTGTAAAGGCTGACGTGACAACCTTAAAATTTGATTCGCAATTCCTCCAACGGAAGGAATCGTCTGCGGAATGGAGCTTAATATGAAAACGGATAGCATGACAATAGATAATAAGGAACTGAATAATGTAGAAGCAACAAAGGAGCAGACCGGGCAGACTTCGGATACCTGGCAGATCTATACGAAGAAAACACATATCATCGGACGGACAGTCAGCATTGTCACATTAGTAATGTTAGTGGGAGCACCGTTTCTCATCGGTAAGCTTTTAGGTGCGTATCCGGATCTGGGGGCTGTCGGCAAGGGGTTTCTCTCTGTGGGAATCGTATGGCTGGTCAGCAGCATCGCGGAGTTTTTGATCTACACACCGATGCTGGGAGCCGGCGGCGGATACCTGGCATTTATCACCGGTAACCTGATCAATATGAAGATCCCCTGTGCGGTCAATGCGAGAGACATGGTAGGAGCGAAGACAGGAACCCCGGAAAATGAGATCATCTCCACGATCTCCATCGCCACATCTTCTCTGGTGACAATCCTCGTTCTGGCACTGGGCGTGTTGTTGATGGTGCCGCTGCAGCCCGTGCTGCAGAGCGAAGTATTGCAGCCGGCCTTTGAAAATGTGGTTCCGGCGTTGTTCGGAGCCATGGCTTATAAATATTACCGCAAAAATATGAAGATCGCCGCATTGCCGCTGATCCTTATGAGTCTGCTGTTTATTCTGGTGCCGTCACTGATCGGCTCTACCAGCTTTATGATCGTTCCGTCCGGTGCCATTGCCATCGGTGTGGCATATCTGATGTTCCGGAAAAAGAATATGCAGAGCCCGGAACAGACAAAAGCTGATCCCGACAGGGCAAATACCGGGGATGAATAGTCAGAAGGCTATACGAACAGAAAACAGATGAATGGAAAAAGGGCCAAACCTGTCAGGTTATGTGAGTAATAGAAGGAAGCGCCCGGAAAAGAGGAAATATGAAATATATAGGTTTCATTTTACTGGCAGTGATCATTGCAATTATATTGTTGTTACTGATCGCGGTGATCCGTACCTTACTGATGCCTGGGAAGACTTCTTCCTACGTGGCAGAGGAACCGGAGGAGGAATCCCTGGCACTGGCACAGAAACTTTCCAAAATGATCCAGTATGATACCACCTCCCATGCCAATGTGGCAGAGGTGGAGAAGTTCCTGGGGTTCCACAAAGTGTTGGAGGAATTGTTTCCTTTGGTACATGAGAAACTGGAAAAGACAGAGATTGACGGCAACCTGTTATTTTACTGGAAGGGAAAAAGCTCTGAGAAGCCGATCCTGCTCATGAGCCATCAGGACGTAGTGCCGGCGGAGGGTGAGTGGACCCATGCACCTTTTTCCGGAGATATTGCGGAAGGAAAGGTATGGGGGCGAGGCGCGTCCGATACCAAATGCTCTGTGATGGCATTTTTCCAGGCAGTGGAAGAATTGTTGGCAGAGGGCTTCGTACCACCCACTGATGTCTATCTGGCAAGTTCCTGTACGGAAGAGTGGGGTGGGGACGGTGCACCGAAGATCGTAGCGGAGCTGCAGCGCAGGGGGATTGAACTGTTCCTGGTATGTGATGAGGGCGGTGGTATCATCACGGAGCCCATCGGTGGAATCCACGGTAATTTTGCCATGGTGGGAGTATTTGAAAAAGGCAAGGCGGATGTGAAATTTACCGCAAGGAGCAACGGCGGCCATGCCAGCACACCGGTAAAGGGAACCCCTATCGCCAGATTGTCGGCATTCGTCAATGAAGTGGAGACGCATTCACCGTTCCGGAAAAAGATGCTGCCGGAGGTATCCGCCATGTTCACAGCACTGGCGCCTTATGCCGGGTTTGGAATGAAACTGGTATTTGGAAATCTGTGGCTGTTTGGCCCCTTATTAAAAGCGGTGATGCCATCACTCAGTGCACAGGCAGGGGCGATGTTAAAAACCACCATAGCGTTTACGGTACAGAAGGGATCCGATGCCTATAATGTGCTGCCCCAGGAGGCTTATGTGGGTGCCAACATGCGTTTTATTCCCCATCAGGGAGAGAAAGAGAGCCTGGAGATCATCAAAAAAGTGGCAGACAAATACGGTCTGGAGACCGAAGTGCTGCATGCCAATGATTATACGCCGCCTGTGGATATTCACGGAGAAGCATTCCATCTGGTGGAGCAGACCATCGCAGATACTTTCCCGGGACTGCCTTCCAGCCCTTATGTTATGACAGGCGCGACAGATGCACAGTTCTATCAGCCTATCTGTAAGAGCTGTATCCGTTTTGCACCGGTGATCTATGGACCGGAGCAGATGAAGGGAATGCATGGATTGAACGAAAATATTGAGTATAACTGTCTGCCCGGAGCTGTCAGATTCTATAAGAATCTGATCCGCGCGGAGAAATAAGGAGCGACACTTATGAACACCATGACTACATATTCTGGCAGAAAGTTTGATCCCATGCAGATGACACCGGGGGATGTATATATTGAGGATATCGCTCATGCGCTGAGCTTACTGTGTCGGGGCGGTGGACAGCTGAGCTATTTTTATTCGGTGGGACAGCATTCTCTCAACTGTGCTGCGGAAGCGAAAGCCAGAGGCTGGTCGGAGAGGCAGCAGCTGGCCTGTCTGCTTCATGATGCCAGTGAGGGATATATTTCTGATATTATTCGCCCGGTGAAGATATACCTGTCCAATTATCTGGAAATTGAAAGTAAGATTATGGGAACGATCCTCACGCATTTCGGACTGGATGACCTGACGGAAGAAGAGAGCTGTCGTTGGAAGCAGATTGATGATGAGATCCTGGAACTGGAACTGAAGACGCTGCTTCACGGAGAAGAGAACCGAGAGGTACCGAAGTTATTGTCGGTACCGGATCTGGCGGAGCATACACCGGGAGAGATCGAGATCCGGTTCTTGCAGGAGGCAGAACGGCTGGGGGTGTACGGAAGTGATCGTTGACAAGAAGCCAAAGCACAGTTCAGTCACAGTGATGTGTGTCCTGGCATATCTGGATCGTTATGTCTATCCGGTACTGATTCTGCTGGCTGGACTGCTGGCGGAACTGTTCCGGGATAGAAATACCATGCTGTGCGTTCTGGCACTGGGTATATTGCTGGATGGCATCTATAATCTGGTGGGCTACCTGTGCCGTTGGAAACATATTTACCTCTGCTATCAGAGCATGAGCCATACGAAGATGACCCCCACACGTATCGAGTGGGAGCGGCTGGCAAAAAAAGATGCTTACGGTGTGCCGACTACGCTGATTATTGGCGGAATCGTGGGGATATTGGTGAGTATTTTTCTCAAGTAGTGGGAATAAATACTGAATATGTGAAAAAAGTTGTGGAAAAGTCTGACAAGTGTGCTATAATAAATGTAAGTGCTTACATGGACTTGTATCATAAATAGAAATCAATGACATATGTTCCGGAAGGCATGGTATATTTTAGAATAGCAGATCGTCAGATTGGAAAGGGAGGTTATTTATGGGATTTTTAACAGGAAAGACAGCAATCATCACCGGTGGAGGAAGAGCGGTATTGAGTAACGGAGAGTGCGGATCCATCGGTTACGGAATCGCAACCGCTTATGCAAAAGAAGGTGCTAATCTGGTGCTGACCGGACGCAATGTACAGAAGCTGACGGATGCGAAGGAAGAACTGGAGAAAAAGTATGGGATCAAAGTACTTCCTGTGCAGGCGGATGTCAGTGCAGGTGCCGACAATGAAGCGATCGTGCAGAATGTGGTGAAGCAGGCCATTGATACTTTTGGCAGAATTGATGTCCTGATCAACAATGCGCAGGCTTCCGCTTCTGGAGTGACTATTGCAGATCATACCACCGAGCAGTTTGACCTGGCGGTATATTCCGGTCTGTAGGCAGCATTCTACTATATGAAGGCTTGCTATCCTTATCTGAAGGAGACCAAGGGTTCTGTTATTAACTTTGCCTCCGGAGCAGGTCTCTTCGGTAACTTCGGACAGTGTGCCTATGCGGCAGCCAAGGAAGGCATCCGTGGACTGACCAGAGTCGCAGCTACCGAGTGGGGTCCCGATGGCATCAATGTCAACGTTGTATGTCCTCTGGCATGGACCGCACAGCTGGAGAAATTCGAGCAGGCATATCCCGATGCTTTCAAGGCAAATGTCAAGATGCCTCCTATGGGACATTACGGCGACGTGGAGAAGGAGATCGGCCGCGTCTGCGTACAGCTGGCTTCTCCCGACTTCAAGTATATGAGCGGTGAGACCCTGACACTGGAAGGCGCTATGGGACAGAGACCGTAAGTGGTGAGAAAATAATTTTTAAAACTAAGGCTTGAAAGAAAGAAAGAAAGATATTATAATCAAGACATAAAGAGAAGCAACCGCCCACAAGTGGTTAGCCTCCCGGTAATTGTTTAGTAAACCTACCTGTACTGGCCAAGTGACAAGGTAGGTTTATTTATTTTCGCTTGTTTATCCTACTGTCTATGTAGGCAAGCAGCGCAATGAGAAATGTACCACCTAAAAATAACAGGTTTAATACTTCATACATATTCATTAGCACCACCTCCCTTCTCATTAAAAGCTATAAGCCGGGAGGCTACCACCTTGTAACACGGTTGCTTCTCAAGAAGTGTATCATGCGTGTGAAGGCGTTTCAATTCTAATATTTCGTATATAATTCCACAACAAAAAAGTGCACAATACCATATTTAGTAGTCAGAGGAATAAAAAGAAAATTATACGGACTATATGTAGCAAAAAAAGAGCTTTGACTCGTAACAGGCTGAAAAGTTTTTTCTAAAGTAGGAATTTGATTTTGGTATTTATCCCCGGGACATTTCCATGTGCTCTTCCGTCTAATAGTCATAAGACGTATACTTATGAGGAAGAAAGGACGAGGCATATGGGAGAGGTAGAACAACTGGTGCGCAGGTCGAAGAAGCGGAATCCGGATGCTTTCACGGAGCTGATGCAGCTTCATGAACGGGATATGTACCGTACGGCCAGTGCAATCCTGTCGCAGGATGCGGATATTGCGGACGCCATGCAGGAGACGATTCTCACCTGTTGGGAGAAAATAGACACGTTGCAGAAAAATCGGTATTTCAAGACCTGGATGATCCGTATTCTGATCAATAAATGCAAGGATATCCTGCGCCTGGGGAGGCGGATGGTCTGCGTGGAGGAATTGCCGGAGCAGGAAACGGGGAGTACAGTAGAGGCGGAGGCCAATCTGGAATGGAAGGAAGCCCTGCGGGGACTGGATGAAAAATATCGTCTGATCGTGGTGCTGTTCTATGCGGACGGACTGCGGACAGCAGAGATTGGAAAGCTGTTGCAGCTGCCGGACAGTACGGTACGCACAAGGCTTGCCAGAGGACGGGAGCAGTTGGCAAAGTATTATGCGGAGACAGAGGAAGGAGGCGGAAGAAAATGAGACGAATACAGGAAATAGAAATAGAACTTCCACAGATCGTGTTGGAGCGGGCAGATGCAGCCTATGCACAGATCAGACAACATGCAGCGCAGGAGAGTCCTGCGGGCAGGAGAGTCAGAAGCTTTCCCCGGGCAGCAGGCATCCTGTTGGCGGTAGTAATACTTTCCGCCACAGCTGTCTCGGCCGCTGCCGTCGGAATCGTTGGTTACCGTAGGTACATGGCGGAACGCATGACAGACATTGGTACCGAGGAGTTGGGGCATTTGGAGATGGTAGCGGAGCAGGGCAATGTCACAGCAGAATTCAGTAGAGAGTTGACAGCGAGAGAACGGAGCATTTATGAGCAGCTGACAAGAGAATACGAAGCGGACGGCAAATATCCGGCGGGACAGATCCGGGAACTAGCCGAAGACGAGAACTATTCCGGCACTGGTGTGGCAGTCCGAAGTACTCCCGGAGAAGAATACGGTTGTCTGATCTATCTGCCGGATACTGTGCTCACAGAGGAAGAGTGGCTGGAGATTATAGAGTATCTGCATAAACTGGACTACAGCCTTCGGGAAAAACTATGGCAGCAGAAGTATTCCGAGGTTTCCTATTTTGACAGATATGAACAGATGACGGATGCGGAGATTGATGAATTATATGCCTTACTGGCTTCTGCACCAGTAGATGTATGGGGAACAGACAGTCGTAACCTGACAGCAGAGGAACAGAGCCGCTATGAGCAATGGACGGAAAAGTATGAAGTGGAAAATGCCTATACAGAGTCAACAATTAAGGTCATAACTGATCCGGAAGAATATGATGGACAGGAGCTTGCCTATTGCATCAGTGATGCGAGGTTCTATGAGCCGGAGCGTGAGCTGACGGATGAGGAAATGCTGCAGATGATCGATCTGGAGCACAAAAACCAATATATCTTTGAAAGGATCGGCCGGGAGATCGAGTGCGGAAAACGGGCAGGATGGCCACAGACATATCATTTGCAATAGAAAAGATACTTGACAATAGAGACCACATGTTGTAGTCTGTAGTTAGACCACAACATGTGGTCTAACTACTTTTGCAAAAGTAAAATAAGAAGATCAAAAGAAATCTATGTAATCAGGAAAACAGTAGTAGGAGGAAACAACATGGCAGAGATTCAGTTAGGTGTGGTCGAGGCGCGGTATGCAGATATCATCTGGGAGCACGAACCGGTGTCTTCTTCGGAGCTGGTGAAGCTGACGGAGGAAGCATTTCACTGGAAGCGCACCACGGCGCATAATGTGCTGCGCAGACTGTGCGATAAGGGGCTGTTTCGCAATGACAACGGAACGGTGACTTCCCTGATCTCCAGGGATGAGTTCTATGCGATGCAGAGCAGACAGTTTGTGGAAGACACCTTTGAGGGGTCATTGCCTGCGTTCCTTGCCGCATTTACGAAAGATCGTGCGCTGACCGCAGAAGAAGCTGCGAAGATCCGTAAGATGATCGATGAGGCAGAAGGGGGAAAAGGATGAGCCGCATATTTTCAGATGTATTACAGATGAGTATTGTCGCGGCATGGATGATCCCTATCGTAATGGTGTTCAGACTTTTGCTGAAACGGGCACCGAAGTGGGTGAATCTTGTGCTGTGGGGGCTTGTGGGACTGCGACTGGTGTGCCCTTTTGTGCCGGAGAGCCGGTTCAGTCTGATGCCGAAGCTGCCGATATTGTCGGGCTATTTGTACGGAAATATGATAGGCAATTCGGCAGGAAATGCGTTCCGGGCTGATACGCTGCAAAGCGGGACTAATTTTTCCAACAATATTTCCCAGACAGCTTTAGACGGCAGCATGGGCGCAGCCGGATCCGGCATGGGCGGAGTGTTCGGAATTACCGGAAGTGGAATGGGAGCATTTGGAACAGGAGTGTGGAGGATACCGGAACGGCTATTATCCATATTCACCATTCTCTGGCTGGCAGGTGTGATCCTTTTTACAGGTTATGCGGTATACAGTTACGTCAGGGTGCGGAGGCAGGTAGCGGAAGCTATGTGGCTGAGGGAGAACCTGTGGATCTGTGATGAGGTAAAATCTCCTTTTATCCTGGGACTGCATAAGCCGAAGATCTATCTGTCCTCCAGCATGGACGAAGCGCAGTACCCTTACGTCATTGCTCATGAGCAGGCGCATCTGAAACGGGGCGACCAGTGGTGGAAGCCGCTCGGATTTCTGATCTTAGCGATTCACTGGTTCAACCCTTTTGTCTGGGCAGCGTACATCCTGTTCTGCAGCGATCTGGAACTGGCATGCGATGAGAGCGCGGTGAAGAAGCTGAATCCTCAGGAGCGAAAAGACTATTCCTATGCACTGCTTTCCTGTAGTATGCAAAGGCGGCTGGTGACGGTATGCCCGTTGGCCTTTGGGGAAGCAGGGGTGAAAAAGAGAGTGAAAGAGATATTGAATTATAAGAAGCCGACCTTTTGGGTGGTGCTTGCCGCTGTGGTGGTCTGTGTGATCGTAGCGGTATGTTTTCTGACGAATCCAAAGCAGGGGACGACAACCACAATCCTGCTGACGAATGAGGCCGGAAAGAGCGAAAACGGTGTGGATGCCGGGAATGTCGCAAGCGCAGACGAAGTCAATGCACAACAGGAGACGGACGCCGCATTGCAGGAGGCACTGGATAAACAGAGAGAACAGGCAGAGGCGGTGAAGGAAGCAAGTGCGGCAGAGCAGGAGAAACAGGCAGCGGAAAATTCTGCCGACTGGATTCCAATGCAGAATGGTAATACTACGACATGGATGAATATGCAGGACGGTGCAACCGCCGGTTTTGTAACGGGAAAGGAAGATGCAGCGTATGCGCAGGTAAAGCTTGGTGATACGACTCTGTTGTTATTGTCGGACGGGATTTATCAGGACGGAGAGCATACCTATGCCATGTACTGTTACGTCTACTGCAGCGGAGCAGATGGAACACCGGTGCAGATCGGCGAGCTCCTAAGTGAGGGAACCGCATATCCGATCTGCGTCGGAATGTCTGGGTTCTACGTGACCTCCGGACACAGCATCGAAGTGTACAACCTTGATACCGCGACCGGACAGCTGGTACTGACCGGTTCCAATACAGAAAGCTTTGACGAGAACGGCAATGAAACCTATTATCGTCTGGACAGCCGGGGACAGCGTGTGGAAAGCACCGAGGAGGAGTATCTGCAGGCATGGGATGCGTATGGAAAAGATGCGCAGCCGATAGAATTCACAACACCATAACAAAAAACTTATACACTTCTGAAAAACAAAATAAAATCATATACACTAAAAAGAATCCGAATGATCCTTCATCCGGATTCTTTTTATGGTTCTGTAAAAAAGTACCAAAAAATCATAATAAAAATCATGAAAATCAATGAATAAATATATTTTTTATGACAAAAACAGATACACAACTTCTTTTGACGAAATATTCGGAAAATGATAGATTGCATATTGTATAGAGTGTATAATTTTCTTTGGATATACACATAGATGCAAACGTTGAAAAGGAGATGCACCCTATGAAATCAAACAAAGAAAAGGTATATGACTTTATCAGACTTCATGCAGATGAAAAGGCAGACAGAGGAATATCCACCGCATACATAGCGGATGCCATGGAACTACAGCGAACGAATGTAAGCAGCATACTGAATCTTCTGGTACAGGAAGGCAGGATACAAAAATGTAACGGCAGACCGGTTCTCTATAAGGTTGGAAGAGAAGAAAGCACATTGGAAGAATGCTTTTCTGATTTGATCGGAGCGGACGGAAGTCTGAGGCAGACCATTCAGCTGGCAAAGGCAGCAGTACTCTATCCACAGCGAAGTCTCAATACGTTATTGGTGGGAGCCCGTGGAACCGGTAAGAGCCGCTTGGCACAAAGAATGTACCGTTTTGCGGTGGAGCAGAAGATTCTGCCGGAAAATGCTCCGTTTCTTCACATCGATTGCCACGATTATGCAGCAGGCGGAGAAGTCAGTGCTGAGTCGGATGACAGCTGGAAACAGTCGGAGCAGGGCTTTGTATTTTTCGATAATATTCAGTTTTTAAGCCCGAGAGCCAGAAAAAGGGTGCTGGAGTATCTGCAGTCACCATCCAGAAAATATGCGGTGGCGGTAAGCTGTACAGACAAAGAACAGCTGTCGGATGAGTTCCTGGCAGAATTTTCAGTACAGTTACAGTTACCGACATTGTCGGAGCGGCCGCTGAGGGAACGGATGGAAATGATAAAACACCTTTTTTCCAAAGAGGCTGTGCGGATACAGAGACCGCTGATCGTCAGAGGAGATTTGATGACATGCCTGCTTTTCTATGAGTGTGAAGCAAATTATTATCAGCTCAAAGGAGATATCAAGATCGGCTGCGCCAATGCCTATGTGAGAGAATATGGGAAAACAGGAGATATTTCATTATTTATCAGCGATTTTTCCAATAATGTGCGCAAAGGCATGTTAAAGTACCGGAGAGAAGCAGAGGAGTTGATCGATTTTGAACAGAGATTCACGTTCAGCGGAAAAGAAATCCGGGTCAGCAGGCCGGAAGACGGAACACTATATGACAGAATCAGCCGGAAGGCAGCAACATTAAAGGAGACAGGAATAGAGGAGGAAGAGATCAATCTTTTGCTGAGCATGGAGGTAGAAAGGACTTTTGATAAATATCAGAAAGCCCTGATACAGGATGTGACGGATAAAAAACAGTTGGAAATCCTGGTGGAAGAAAAACTGATCAATATTGTGGAAGCATTTCTGCAAAAGGCAAAGGAACAGCTGAAACGTAATTTTTCTCCGTCTGTACTATATGGGCTGTGCCTTCATCTCAATGCAGTGATTACGGGAAAAAGAGAAAAAAACGCTCCGGACAAAGAAAGTATTGCAGAAATACTGGTGTATCACAGAGCAGAATATCTGCTAAGCGAAGAACTTGCGGAGCAGATCAAAGCAGAATACGCAGTGGAATTGTCCATGGAAGAAATCTTACTTCTCACAATGTTTTTGTGCTATCAAAATGAGGAAAAGACGGAAAATGCAAGACCGGTATTGATATTTGCATTCTACGGTGTGGGAATAGCTTCCTCCATTGCACAGACGGTCAGTAACATGACAAAGCTGGATAATATTTTTTCTTATGAAATTACCAGTGAGAGAGCCTCTGCAGAGGTATATGGGACACTGAGAAATTTCCTGAAAAAAGTGCAGCAGGGCAAGGGAATTCTGGTCATCTATGATAGCAACTTTTTGGGAGAAATGCTTCTGGAGATAGAAAATGAACTGGAAATTCCAATCCGGCAGGTCAGAGTTCCGGTAACTACACTTGGAATTGAGCTTGCAAGGCGAACCCTTACAGAAAATGATCCCGACAAGATATTGCAAAGCACAGTGGAGAGCATAGATGGTCTGGACTGCTACAGAAAATACATTGTAACGCTCTGTACCACCGGGAAAGGCGGAGCAGAGGAACTGAAGCGTTACATCGAAAAATATGGACAGTTGGAAGATACAGAGGTGATCCCGATGTCGGTTACAGACAAAGAACTGTTGCGTGATAACCTGAAACGCCTGATGACCACGGGAGTGGTTCAGTGCATTGTGGGAACCTATGATCCGGGAATGTTTGCGATTCCCTTTCTGCCGATCAGTGAAGTATTCGGAGCCAGAAAAGAGAGCCTTCCAAGATTACTCCGACTGGAAAAAGAGGCAAAAGCAAAGATAGATTATGATGCAATGTTTGCATATCTGGGAGAGCAGCTGACGCACACCGATATTGAAAAGCTGAGAAAAATACTGCCGGATATTATGAAAGAAATCAATGCGGCGATTATGGAGTTATCTTTGGATGCGGAGGCCGGTCTGTTGATTCATATTTCCTGTTGTATTGACAGGCTGCTTGCAAAACAGGAAGTTGCCACAAATCCCAGAAAAGCAGCAATATTGCTTCAATATGACAAGGAATTTAAGAAACTGCTTAAAATAGTAAAACCGTTGGAAAAGACATTTCATGTCATTATCAATGATGATGAGATAGCAAATATTCTGACGATTATATATCAGCTCTAAGAAAAGGAGGTCACAAAATGGAAGAAAACATGCAGGAAAAGCTGGAAGAAATCGCGATGATGATCATAGCCAATTCCGGACAGGCAAGATCAGATGCCTTCGCTGCACTGCAGGAGGCGAAAAAAGGAAATTTCGAAGACGCAGAGAAACTTCTGAAGGAGGCAGAAGAGAGTCTTCAAACAGCACATGAATCTCACAGAGAACTGTTGAAAATGGATGCGTCCGGAGAAGTGACGCAGGTAAGTATTTTATTGTGTCATGCGCAGGATCATCTGATGGGAAGTGCACTGGCACTGGATTTGATCCGGGAAATGATCGTTTTATATCAAAAGTAGCGAAAAGCAAGGAGGAATCGTATGGAACGAAAAGTATTATTGATCTGCGCAGGTGGGATGTCTACCGGGATTCTGATGCGTAAGATGGAAAAATATGCAGAGGAACAGGGAATTTCCCTGAAGATCGAAGCAGTGGGAATGTCGGCATATGAAGATGTATATAAAAACTATGACGTCATTCTGTTGGGACCGCAGGTATCTTATAAAAAGAGTGAAATCGAACAAAATACGCAAAAACCTATTGCAGTGATTCCGGCATATGATTATGCAATCGGTAATGTGGCCAATATTATGAAGCAGGTGGAAGACTTGTATCAATAAGTCTGCAAAACGTAAAAAGAAGGTATTTCAACAGGGAAGGAGTAAAGGTATGGCAAATTTTTATGAAAGCAAGCCCATGCAATGGGTGAAAAAAGCAGGGGAAAAAGTAGTGGGGAATAAGGGAATACAGGCGATTTCCTCCGGCATGATGATGGTAATGGGTGTAATATTGTTGGGAGCGGTATTCCAATTACTGGCAGTCATATTACAGACGATCGGTATTATCGATCAGAGTTCCGGAATCTATAGTGCACTTATGGTACCGTATAAGGTGTCTATGGGATTTATTTCGCTGTATGTAGCTTTTACCATTTCTTATTCTTATGCAAAGTCTTTAAAAATGCAGGCACTGATGGCAGGACTGAATTCGATTCTGATCTTTTTGATTGCAGCCGCGCCGATCAAAACAGTAGAACTGGCCGGGGAAGCGGGCGGAACTTTTACCGGAATGGATACGGTAGCCCTTGATGCGAAGGGTATGTTTGTAGCCATTATTGTAGCGCTGACCAGCGTACAATTGACACATTTTTTTGAAAAGCATCATTTGGTTATCAAGATGCCGGATGCGGTTCCGGAATTCCTGCAGGATACCTTCCGTTCACTGATTCCTCTGGTAGTAAATGCGATTATCTGGACGGTATTGGGTTATGGCTGTGTGGCATTGACACAGACAGCGCTTCCGGTACTTATTACCGGTCTGCTGGGAATGCCGCTGGCAGCACTGACAAGTGTTCCCGGAATTATTATTATCGTAATCATTGCCAGTCTGTTATGGACGATGGGTGTCCATGGAACAGTGGCGGTATATGCGGCAATCGCAGCACCGTTAATGCAGTATTATGCAACCAACTATGCCAATCATGAGGCAGGTCAGGCGCTTGTATTTATGCCGATCGCGTTATTCGGTATTATCAATTGCTGTGGCGGAACCGGCAATACACTGGCGCTCTGCGTGATGGGACTGTTCTCGAAATCCGAACAGCTGAAAGCAGTCAGCAAGGCAGCGATCGTGCCCGGTCTGTTTAATATTAACGAGCCTGTGATCTTCGGTTATCCTATTATGTATAATCCGATCATGTGCATTCCCTTTATCCTGAACCCTGTAATTACCATGATCATCTGTTATTTTGGATATATGATAGGATTTTTCAAACCGGCTTACATATCCATTACGGCGACCCTTCCGGTTGGATTTGCACAGTATCTGACGACTTTGTCCTGGACTAATATCTTTATTCCGGTGATTGCTTTTGCAGTGGCGTTTGCATGTTATTGGCCGTTCTTCAAAGTATATGAAAAGGAACTGGTAGCAAAAGAAGCACAGGCAAAGGAAGAAAAATAATGGAAGAAAAGCAGAAAATATTTCCACCGGGATTTCTATGGGGCGGTGCCGTGGCAGCCAATCAGGCAGAAGGTGCCTGGCAGGCGGACGGGAAAGGAGATTCTGTAGCGGATCACATTACTGCGGGGACAAAAACGTCCCCGCGGCGATTCACGGAACAGATCCGCCCTGAGGAGAACTATCCAAGTCACGAAGCTATAGATTTCTATCACAGATATGAGGAGGACATTGCACTATTTGCGGAAATGGGATTTAAAGTATTCCGGATTTCGATTGCATGGACCCGTATTTTTCCCAAAGGTGATGAGATATCGCCCAATCGTGCCGGGATTGCGTATTACAGGAAAGTATTTGAAACCTGTAAAAAATACGGAATAGAACCGTTAGTTACCTTGTCTCATTATGAAATGCCTTATTATCTGTGCGAACATTACGGCGGCTGGACCAACCGACAGACGATTGCATTTTTCCTGCGGTATTGTGAGACGGTATTCAGAGAGTATCAGGATCTGGTTCATTACTGGCTGACATTTAATGAAATGAATACACTGGTCAGCCGTTTCGGAACGCTCCTTGCAGGGGGCATTTTACCCGAGGACGGAGAAGACTTGTTCGGGAGAAAACGACTGGGATCCCCCGAGACTGCGGCAGAAAAGAGTCGCAGATTTACTGCATTGCATCATCAGTTTCTGGCCGGTGCACAGGCAGTAAAAATGGCACACGAGATCAATCCCGAAAATAAAGTGGGATGTATGCTGTCTGCGGCCGGTGTATATCCATATACTTGTAGTCCGGAAGATGTATTGGAAGCACAGGCACAGATGGAACGCAGCAACTGGTTGTGCGGAGATGTGTGCGTAAGAGGAGCATATCCTTATTTTGCGGAACGCTTTTTTAGGGAAAATGGGGTACAGATCCGAAAAGAGGCCGGGGATGATGAAATATTGAAGAATGGAAAAGTGGATTTCTTAAGCTTCAGTTATTACAGTTCCCGTTGTGCCACGGCAGATCCGAAAGTGATACAGACGGCGGGGAATATGATGCTTGGTGTGCCGAATCCCTATCTGGAAGCAAGCGAATGGGGATGGATCATTGATCCTAAGGGATTACGTTACCTCCTGAATGAACTGTACGGCAGATATCAGATTCCGCTGATGGTCGTAGAGAACGGACTGGGAGCGGTGGATCGTGTGACAGAAGACGGACAGATTCATGATGATTACCGGATTGCTTATTTAAGCGAACATATCAGACAGATGTGGGAAGCAGTAAATGATGGTGTGGAGTTACTGGGATACACTCCGTGGGGATGTATCGATTTGATCAGTGCAAGCACCGGTGAAATGAAAAAACGCTATGGCTTTATCTATGTGGACAAAGACGATGAAGGAAAAGGAACCTTGGAACGAAAGAAAAAAGATTCCTTTGCCTGGTATCGGGAGTGCATCAGGACGAACGGAGCCAGCGTACTTTCCACGAATAAAAAAGAGGATAAATTATGACAAAAAAACAGGTTGAGATTGTGAATAAGACAGGACTGCATGCCAGACCGGCTTCTGATTTTGTACTGGAAGCCAAAAAATATGAAAGCAAGATTACGATTTGCAGGGAAAACGGAGTACCGGTGAATGCAAAATCCGTTGTACGGATTCTGGCGGAAGGAATCGGACAGGGAACCAAAATAGAGATTGCTGCGGAAGGCACAGATGAAGAGCAGGCGGCAGCGTCTCTTGCAGCCTTGGTGGAAAGCGGATTTGGAGAATAAAGGCGGTAAATGTGTATGGAAGAAAGATTACATGGAAATCCGGTATCTGAGGGAATTGCTTATGCGAAATCTTATATCTACATTCCCGGTACACTGACAAAGGCTCCGGATTTTTTTCCCAAGGGTCAGGAAGAGGAAAAATATCGGGAATTCAGGGAATCCTGTGAAAAGGCAGACAGTGAACTGGTGACATTGTACAACGGTATGTGTAAAGAGGATCCGGATAAGGCAAAAATCTTCAGTGCACATCGGGAATTACTTCAGGATGAAGAAATCCTTGATGAGATCCGGGAGACAATCTGTGAGGAAAACATGAATCCGGACAGCGCGGTCAGTAAGGTGTATACAGAATTTGCAGAATTGTTGGCCGGTGTGGAGGATCCGTTGATTGCCGAGCGCGCGGCGGATCTTAGAGATGTCAGAGACCGGCTGCTCCGGATTCTGTCGGGGCAGGAAACGTCTAAGCTGTCTTCGTTTTCGGAAGATGTAATTCTGGTAGCCCATGACCTATTACCCAGTGATACGGCCACCATGGACAGAAAACATATCAAAGGAATCCTGACGGAGGTTGGCGGAGTGAATTCACATTCCGCAATCCTGGCAAGAAGTTACGGAATTCCTGCAATTCTGGGAGTTCCGAATGTTACGGAAAAAATTCCTACAGATACTATGCTTGCCATGGATGGTTTGACCGGAGAAATATTTGTCACACCGGGAGAAGAATGTATTTGCGATATCAGGGAAAAACAGACATCTTTTTTCCGCAAAAAAGAAGCAGAAAAAAATTTTTTAAACAAACCTGCAATTATGAAGGACGGAACAGAAATAAAGATAGGAATCAATATCGGCTCGCAGGAATTTGATGTTCCGACAGACCGGTACGATTTCATCGGCTTGTTCCGTACAGAATTTCTTTATATGGAAGGGAAGGAACTTCCGGGGGAAGAAACACAATTTGAAGCCTATAGGCAGGTTGTGCAAAAGGCAAAAGGACATCCGATTACTTTGCGGACACTGGATATCGGCGGAGATAAGACATTGCCCTACATGGAATTGCCAAAAGAGGACAATCCTTTTTTGGGGAAAAGAGCAATCAGGCTTTGTTTTGCGGAAAAAGAGTTATTTTTAACGCAACTGCGTGCGGCACTGCGTGCTTCTGCTTACGGACCTCTGCAAATCATGTTTCCGATGGTCGGGAGTCTGGAAGATATTCGCAAGGCAAAAGAGTACCTGAATCTGGCAAAAGAGCAGCTGAAAGAGAGAAAGCAGCAGTTTGATGAACAGATCAGAATCGGTATTATGATAGAGATTCCCGCGATTGCCTTGATTGCAGATCTGGCGGCGGAAGAGGTGGATTTTGCAAGCATAGGATCCAATGACCTGACGCAGTATTTGTCGGCTGCGGATCGGATGAATCCGGAGGTGGCCGCTTATTACAGAAGTGATTCCACGGCAATGCTTAGGCTGCTGCGGTTTGTCTTTCAGGAATTTTCCAAACGTGGAAAAGAAATCTCCGTCTGCGGAGAAATGGCAGGGAATCCGGAGACCGCCCAATTGCTGGTGGGACTGGGAGCGAGAAAGCTGTCTATGAGTAGTGGAAATATCGCCGGTGTAAAGGCAAAACTGGCTGAATGTACGTTGCAGGAGCTGACAACTTTGGCAGAGAAAAAACTATGAACCCTCTTGACAAAAAAATGAAATGTGTTTATATTCATAACAGTGTTATATAACACTGTTATGAATATTTTTTTGGAGGAAAAAGTGACAAAACCAATCGAAGGAGTTTCAGAGAGAATTCTCGCCTGTGCCAGAGAAGAATTCCTGGAGAAGGGCTATTCCGAAGCGTCGCTTCGCACGATTGCAGCCAAGGCAGATACCACTACCGGATCCATCTATTCCCGGTTCGTAGACAAGGAAGGGTTGTTTTGCGCGATTGTGGAACCGGCGGCGGAAGGGCTGACGCAGATCTTTTTAAAGACCCAGGAGGCGTTTCATGCGGTAGAGGCGGAGGAACAGCCTAAGGCGATGGAGACTTATATCACGGGCGGTATGGATGAAATGCTTGACTATGTTTATGACCGGTTTGATGATTTCCGGTTACTTTTGGATGCCTCTTATGGTACCAAGTATCAGGATTTCGTGGAACATCTGGTGGACATTGAGACGGAGTATACCTACAAGTATATGGAAGCTACGAAATTCCTACAGGAAGGCAGCATGATCACCGAGGAGTTCCTACATATCATGTCGAGAGCCATGTTTGACAGTATGTTCGAAGTCGTCAGACATCGCATGGACAGGGATACCGCCAGAAAATATCTGCATATGCTGGAGAAGTATCACTACGGCGGATGGGGAGCCATCATCAAGCTGGGGTGAAGCATAAGATAAGACTGCTATGGAAGATTACGGTAGCAGTCTATCTTAAAAACCGACGGTTAGTTGAAACTAATTCCAAATAAGCAGTGTTAGATAGGAAAGACAATAGAGCCTCAAATGTCCGGAAAAGAGAAATGATGAAAAGCAGGGCAAAATGAAAAGAAATTCTAGAAATTAAAGAGTTACATTAAATCAAAAAAATTAATTTAAATCAAAGGGAAAGAGGGAAAGATCACATGAAAAAAGAAAGCTCTATGCAGAAGCTGTTCGCTTATGCGGGCAACTACAAGTACCTGACCATTGCGTCATGGATTCTGTCCGCGGTCAGTGCACTGATTGCATTACTGCCGTTTTATGATATCTGGCGGATCATGCAGGAGGTTGTACTGGCAGCGCCGGATTACAGCAAGGCGCAGAATCTGTCGGGGCTTGGATGGAGTGCCGTGGGATTTGCACTGCTTTCCATGATCATTTATATCTGCGCACTGTTGTGCTCCCACATTGCAGCCTTTCACGTGCAGGCGAATATGCGAAGCACACTGATGCGTCATATTCTGACGCTGCCCATGGGATTCATGGACAGTGAGGGCAGCGGTAAGATCCGTAAGATCGTCAACGAATCCACCGCAGCCACCGAGACTTATCTGGCACACCAGATGCCGGATAAGGCAGGGGCAATGGCAACGCCTGTGGGATTGTTGGTATTGCTGGTGGCATTTGACTGGAAACTGGGGCTGTTAAGTCTCGTGCCCGTCGTCCTTGCGTTCCTCATTATGGGTGCCATGACCGGACAGCGCATGAAAGATAAAATGACAGAATACCAGAATGCGTTAGAGGAGATGTCCAGTGAAGCAGTGGAATATGTCCGCGGTATTCCGGTAGTGAAGACCTTCGGACAGTCGGTATTTTCTTTCAAGCGTTTCCAGACCTCTATTAAAAAATATGAAAAATGGACCATCGCTTATACCAAAGAACTGATGTGGCCCATGGTAGGCTTTACCACACTGATCAATGCGATCTTCGCCGTTCTGATCGGTGCCGCATATTGGTTCGGTGGAGCAGGCGGGGATCCTGAGGTGCTGATCAACCTTCTGTTCTACATCATTATCACTCCGGTACTGACCGTTACATTAGGCAAGATCATGTACGGCGGAGAGAATCAGATGATCGTGGAGGATGCTCTGAAAAGAACTGATGGTATCTTAAGCCGTAATCCTCTGCCGGAAGCAGAAAAAGAGCAGAACATCAAGGATCATTCCATTGCGTTACAAAATGTATCCTTCCGCTATGAAAATGCGGGAAGAGATGCTCTGCATCAGATCAATCTCGATATCAAAGAAGGAGAGCATGTGGCATTTGTCGGTCCCTCCGGCGGCGGTAAGACCACGCTGGCAAGTCTCATTGCCCGTTTCTATGATACCACAGAAGGTAAGGTATGCATCGGCGGCGTGGATGTGAAGGATATTCCTTCCGCACAGTTGATGAATATGGTGTCCTTCGTATTTCAGGACAGCAAATTGCTTAAGATGTCCATTTACGATAATGTCCGCATGGGCAAAAAGGATGCCACCAGAGAAGAAGTCATGGAAGCTCTGAAAAATGCCCAGTGTGAGGACATTATTGCAAAGCTGCCGGACGGTGTGGATACCGTCATCGGAAGCCAGGGTACTTATGTATCCGGAGGTGAGGCACAGCGCCTGTCCATTGCGAGAGCGATGTTAAAAAATGCACCGATCCTGATCCTGGATGAAGCTACCGCTTTTGCTGATCCGGATAATGAGGCGAAGGTACAGCAGGCATTTACGAAGCTTTCCGCAGGCAAGACCGTGATCATGATCGCACACAGATTGTCCTCGGTTGTGGATGCCGACCGCATCTGTGTGTTGAAGGATGGCGGAATTGTGGAACAGGGAAACCATGAAATATTGCTGGAACAAAACGGACTGTATGCCCATATGTGGGAAGAGTACAATAAATCCGTCAGCTGGAAAGTAGGAAAGGGGGAGAAATAGAATGAGTAGCTTACAGGCAAAATTGCAGCATAAATACGCGCTTTCCGAAAAAGGTGCGAAGGATATGATAAAGGCATTTGTATCCGTAACATGTTCCGATCTGGTGTTGATGTTCCCGGTATGGATGCTGTATTTTCTGGTAAGAGATTATTTACAGGGCACCATGGCAGGCAGAGGTGTTTTCTACATTGTGGGCTGCGTACTCTGTCTTCTTCTGATCGCGCTGACAACGTTGGTGCAGTATCGTGCCACGTTCCTGGCAACTTATGTGGAGAGCGGCGTGCGCAGAATTGCTCTGGCAGAGCAGCTGCGTAAGATCCCGTTATCCTTCTTCGGAAAAAAAGATCTGTCCGATCTGACAAGTACCATTATGGCGGACTGTGCCACCATGGAGACTGCATCCTCCCATTTCATTCCGGAACTGGTTGGTTCCTGTATCTCCACCACACTGATCGCTGTGGGTACCTTTTTCATGAACTGGAGAATGGCAATCGCAGCACTGTGGGTACTGCCTGCGTCTTTCCTCATTGTGGGATGTTCCGGCAGGGTACAGAAGAGCTTAAGTAAGAAGCAGATGAAATTAAAAATGGACTGCGCGGACGGCATTCAGGAATGCCTGGAGACCGTACGTGACCTCCGGGCCAACAATGCCCAGGCTGAGTACATGGAAGGCTTAGAGGGCAAGATCCGTGCCGTGGAAAAACATGCACTGGTGACGGAGCTTGGTACGGCAGTCTTTGTAGGCGGTGCCCAGATGATCTTAAAGCTTGGCATCGCTACCGTGGCATTGACCGGCGGTGTGTTGTTAGTAAAGGGAGAGATCGACATCCTGACCTTCTTCGTATTCCTCCTATTGGTATCCAGAATGTACGATCCCCTGCAGGTGGCACTGCAGAATCTGGCAGCTATTATCAGTACCAGTGTGCAGTGTGACCGTCTCGACGAGATCCTGTCCCATGAGATCCAGACCGGTGCCGACACCATGGATCCTAAGGGGTATGACATTGCATTTTCCAATGTGGGATTCTCCTATGATAGTCAGAATACCGTACTGCGCGATGTCACTTTCACGGCAAAACAAGGCGAAGTGACCGCATTGATCGGACCTTCCGGCGGCGGTAAGACCACCGTGTCCAGACTGGCTTCCCGGTTCTGGGATATCCATAAAGGTAAGATCACCGTGGGTGGCATGGACATCTCCACCATCGATCCGGAGACACTGATGTCTCTGTACGCTATCGTATTCCAGGATGTGACACTGTTCAATAATACGGTGATGGAAAATATCCGTATCGGCAGGCAGAATGCTACGGATGAAGAAGTGCTGGCTGCGGCAAAACTGGCGCATTGCGATGAGTTCGCGGAGAAACTTCCGAACGGCTGGCAGACCATGATCGGTGAGAACGGTTCGGAACTGTCCGGCGGTGAGAGACAGCGGATCTCCATTGCCAGAGCCTTTTTAAAGGATGCTCCCATCATCCTCATGGATGAGGCAACCGCTTCTCTGGATGTAGATAACGAGACACTGATTCAGGAATCCCTTTCCAGGCTGATCCGCAATAAGACGGTTATGATCATTGCGCACCGCATGCGTACTGTGGCAGACGCAGACAAAATCGTTGTATTGAAGGATGGCGTGGTGGCAGAGCAGGGAACGCCTGCCGAACTGGAAGCAAAAGACGGCATTTACCGGCATATGAAAGCCACTCAGATGGAGGCTGCCGGCTGGAAGTTGTAATCGTAATTCCACCATAGAAAGTCAGCGAGACTGCTTGCAGGCAATATAAAGCTCCAAAAATCCGGGATAGTTCATCTCCCGGATTTTTAGTATTTAAGGTAATAATGATATGAAATACATGCATAAAGCTTGAAAAAAAGATTTGAGTATGTATAATTGTCAAAGAAACACATGCGTAGGAAATGAATAACGAAATCAGGCATGTATGCCGGCAGGGAAAACACATGCGTAGAAAGCGAAAAACGAAATCAGGTATGTATGCCGGCAGGGAAAACACATGCGTAGGAAACGAAAAACGAAATCAGGCATGTATGCCGGCAGGGAAAACACATGCGTAGAAAGCGAAAAACGAAATCAGGTATGTATGCCGGCAGGGAAAACACATGCGTAGAAAGCGAAAAACGAAATCAGGTATGTATGCCAGCAGGGAAAACACATGCGTAGGAAACGAAAAATGAAATCAGGCATGTAGAGAATAAAAAACACAAAATTGCGAGGAATACCATGAAATTAGAAGCAATGAAAAAAGACGATTTTTACCGGCAGATGTTCAAACTGACCATCCCGATCATTATACAGAATCTGCTCAGTGCAGCAGTGAATTCCGCGGATGTTATTATGCTAAACTATGTGGGACAGTCCGCAATATCCGCAGTATCCCTGGCGTCAAATTTTTCGAATGTCCTGTTTATGGTATATTACGGACTGGGGACGGGAGCCACTCTCTTGTGCGCCCAATATTATGGAAAGGGGAACCTGGAAGCAATTCATACTGTAGAAGGAATCACACTTCGTTTCTCTATGGCAATTTCAGGTATAGTTGCGCTGATTGCATTTTTCCTCCCTCAGAAGATGATGCTTCTCTTTACTCCTGATCAGGAGCTGATCACTATCGGCACCTCTTATCTTCGGATCATGGGCATCACATACCTGTGCTGGGGCATCACGGAAGTATATCTAGCCATTCTGCGAAGCGTAGGTCGTGTGACGGTCAGTATGGCGTTGAATATGCTGGCTTTCGTATTGAATGTCATTCTGAATGCCACATTTATCTTCGGACTGTTCGGCATGCCAAAGCTGGGAGCTACCGGTGTCGCCATTGCCACAGCCCTGTCCCGACTGGTGGAACTGGTGGCATGCTTCATTGTATCTTTCTTGAGCAAAAATGTAAAACTGCATCCGAAGTACCTGCTCGTTCACAGTAAGGTGCTGACACAAGATTTCATGCGTCTGTCTCTGCCCGCACTTTGCAATGATGTGTCCTGGAGTGTGGCGTTTTCCATGTATTCCGTGATCCTGGGGCATCTGGGAACAGATGCGGTGGCTGCTAATTCACTGGTCGTCGTAGTGCGCAATATCGGCACGGTATTCTGTTTTGCCATTGCCAGTGCAGGTGGTATATTGCTGGGAAATATTATGGGACAAGGCGATCTGGAGAAGTCGAAGAGTTACGCTTCCCGGATGTTGAAGATGACGGTAATCGCCGGAGCTATAGGCGGCCTGATCATACTGGCAATTACACCCTTTGTGTTACGGTTTGCTACATTGAATGACACAGCCATGCATTATCTGAAATACATGCTGCTTATCAATACTTATTATATTATGGGCGCTGCCGTGAATACGGCGCTGATCGCCGGAGTATTCCGTGCCGGCGGAGATACGAAGTTCGGACTGATCTGTGATACGATCGATATGTGGTGCTATGCGATCCCTCTGGGATTCTTCGCCGCATTTGTACTGAAACTTCCGGTACTGTGGGTCTATTTCCTGTTATGTACCGATGAATTTGTCAAGTGGCCCTGGGTCATTAAGCATTACCGAGAGGGTAAATGGGCGAAGAATATTACCAGAGAAGAAGTATGATTCTAAGTTAAATTACATGGCCTTTTCCTGTTCTTCCTGAATCTCTGGGAAGACAGATAACATGGGCTTTACGTCTTCTTTTTTAATGATACGTGCCACGTAATTTTTCGTGATCTTCATTACTACGGGAGACAGGGCTATGACACCGATCAGGTTGGGAATCGCCATCAGACCGTTGAAGGTGTCGGACAGATCCCAGGCCAGACCAAGGTTCATGGTGCAGCCGATGAAGATCATCAGTACGAATGCAACCTTGTAGACAATGGTGGATTTCGTACCGAATAAATATTCACAGGCCTTGGAGCCGTAGTGACTCCAGCCCAGTACAGTAGAGAAGGCGAACAGCAGGATCGCAATGGCGATGAAAGCGGGACCGAAGCTGCCGAATACGGTAGCAAAAGCCTGACCTACCAGAGCGGAACCGGACACATCCACCAATACGGCACCGGTGTCCAGATCGATCAGGCCGGAGGACAGAACCGCGAAAGCCGTCAGCGTACATACGACCATGGTGTCGGCGAATACTTCGAAGATGCCCCACATGCCCTGCCGCACGGGCTCTTTTACGTTGGAACTGGAATGTACCATAACGGAGGAACCAAGACCGGCTTCGTTGGAGAAGACGCCACGCTTCATGCCCCAGGTCAGAGCCAGCTTCACACCGGAACCTACGATACCGCCGCCCACGGCGCGCAGACCGAATGCTCCTTTGAAAATAGCGGTAAATACGGCCCCCATGTGATTGATATTTGCAAAAAAGATCACCAGTGCACCGATGACATAAGCAATTGCCATGAAAGGAACCAGCTTCTCAGTGACAGCTGCGATTCTTTTTAATCCGCCGACAATGACCAGCGCACCGATGATCACCAGAACAATGCCGGTGACGGTAGCGGGAATGGAAAAGGCGGAGGTCATGTTGGCAGCGATGGAATTGACCTGACTCATGTTGCCGATACCGAAGGAAGCCATAGGCAGAAAGCAGAGAACAGCACAGCCAGTACGGCACCGATCTGTTTGCAGCCCTTATAGGAGCCGAGACCGTCCTTTAAGTAGTACATGGCACCGCCGCTCCACTCCCCTCTGGAGTTCCGGCGGCGGTAGTAGATACCCAGCACATTTTCCGAGTAGTTCGTCATCATGCCAAAGAAAGCAACAACCCACATCCAGAAGATGGCACCGGGACCGCCGGCGACCAGGGCACTTGCCACACCGACGATATTACCGGTGCCGATGGTGGCAGCCAATGCGGTGCACAGCGACTGGAACTGGGAAATGGACTGATCTCCGGCCTCCGTATGTTTCGTTACATGCTTGTCGTGAAAGATGCCGCCCACCGTGTTTTTGAACCAGTGTCCCAGATGGGATAACTGGAAAAATTTCGTCAGGATCGTCATCAGGATACCGGTACCTACCAGCAGTACCAGCATGGGGACACCCCATACGAATCCATTGACGGCACTGTTCACATTCGTAATGAACTCTACCATATACATTCTCCTCTCTGTTTTCAGGTAAAAGAAAAAGCGCAGACATCCGAAGATGTCCACGCTGACATAGTTACCTGATCTGTATTTCGTTTTTATCTTTTCCCAGTATAACATACGGAAAAAGATGTCGCAAGAGAAAATTTTTCTCAAACACCCATTGACCTAAAGTTAGCTTTAGGTATTATGATAAAACCATCCCGTAAGAAATGTCTCTAACGTGGAAAATCAAGCATATCGAAAGCTACGGCGCCAACAGCGGCTTCCCTGTATACGGCGGAAAACTGTAAGGCGAACCGTCGGTGTGACGAAAACAGGAAATGCGAGCGATTACGAAAAGTAATGGCTCGCATTTTTAGCTTTGTATTTCGAATTCATGCGGATGGAGTCCAATTCCGTCTTACTGAACCGGCGGATCCCGGACTGCTTCTCCAGATTCGGGAAAAAGCCCTCTTTATCATAATATCTTAAAGAAGAAATCGGTAAATTTGTCATTGCGGAAACTTGTCCGATACTGTACATATATAATCCTCCTTGTTTTTGCGAAGCAAAAATCCGAGCTTCATGTCGAGGAGAGAATTTCGTCTCCCTGCATAAAATTATCTAAAGCTGACTTTAAGTATTACTACTGTTATTATAAAGTGGCAATATGCAAAAACAAGAGTTTTGTACTATAAAGTTTCCCCCGGGCTGTGTCGATATTATTCATATAAGAAAATACAGACACCATGGATGGATAAATAGCTACGGAT